>Ga0256840_1001202_pt1 | contig 24882 bp, 25 predicted proteins | sample 355202metaG_FD_185969 | JGI IMG/M metagenome (GOLD analysis project Ga0256840, IMG submission 185969) | Hydrothermal vent microbial communities from Mid Atlantic Ridge, Atlantic Ocean - 355-202 | ecosystem: Environmental > Aquatic > Marine > Hydrothermal vents | place: Atlantic Ocean: Mid...
AGCAAGTATTGGAGCGACAAGTTCAGATAAAATTGGAAATACTAGGTTTGAAACAGGAGCAAGAATTACTGCTGCTGGTACAACTACACTTAAATTTATCTCTACAGATGGAAGAAATGATGTAACACTTGAGTCTGTAACAATCTCTACAAGTGCAGGAACAGGGATTGGAGTTTTAGCGGAGACTATTAATAAAAACTCAGATAAAACAGGAGTAAAAGCCTCTTGGCAAGTGCTTACAACAGGTTCTAAAGCAGTATCTGGTGGTGATATTACAAGTTTAACTATTAACGGTGTCAAAATTGGAAACATTGGTGATATAAAAGCTAATGATAGTGATGGAAAACTTATAGCGGCAATTAATGCTGTAAAAGATCAAACAGGTGTTGAGGCTTCAATTGATAGTCGAGGAAATCTTAACCTAAGAAGTGTAGATGGTCGTGGTATTGAGATTTCAGGTGCTGGTTTAGGTGCCGTAGGTTTAAATGCTAATGGAAATGTAAACTATGGTCGTCTTTCACTAACACGATTGGATGCAAGAGATATTATTGTAAGTGCTGCAGCTGGTGGTATTAGTGCAGGTTTCAGCAACGCTGCAGAAGCAACAGTAAATCTAAGAACGATTCGTGGTGAGTTTAGTGCAGATCAAGCAAGTGCGATGGGCTTTAATGCAAATAGCAATATTGAAAATATATCTGTTGCAAAAAGTGCTGGTGTAACAACACTTAAAGGGGCTATGGCTGTGATGAGCATAGCAGAGTCTTCACAAAAACTGCTTGATTCTATTCGAAGTGATTTGGGTTCTGTACAAAATCAGCTTACATCAACGATTAACAACATATCTGTAACACAGGTAAATGTAAAAGCGGCAGAGTCGCAAATAAGAGATGTTGATTTTGCAGCTGAATCAGCAAATTTCTCTAAATACAACATCCTAGCTCAATCTGGTAGCTATGCTATGAGTCAGTCAAATGCTGTACAGCAAAATGTATTGAGATTACTACAATAGTAATAATCGCGACAACGAAGCTTTCTGCTGGAAGTAGTAAAAAAATTTACAAGAAGGGGTGGTTTGACGGAGGTCAAATCGCCCTTTTTTTATTGAAGGAGTAGATAGTGGATCTATTTGAGAAAAATATTGAGGCTCTGAGTAGTGTAGAAGAGCTTGTTTTAGTAGCACATCTTTTTAGTATAGAGACAAACAGTCGCTATGAGGTGTTTGTGGATGAAAAAGATCCTATCAATGTCAATCTGTATGATAGAGAAAAAGAGCATGTTTTTTATCCTCAAAAACCTATAGATGGTGTAACACAGCGTTATGAAGAGATTATGGAAAGCTACAAGCGGCACCCTGTTATGTGGCTTTATGGAGTCGATAACGGACTTTTGCTAAAAATGCTGATAAACTTAGAAAAAAGGCTTTATGTTATTGAACCTGAGATAGAGCTTTTGTATATTGTATTGCATCTTTTTGATTTTTCACAAGCAATAAAAGAGAAGAAGCTCTTCTTTTTGTATAGGTCGTTGTTTGATGAGAATAAAGCCCTAAGTATTTGTAGAGATCCCGATGTGAAAGCTTTTTTAAAGACATACAGGTTAGAGGTAAGTTCTGAGTACTATTGGGATTTTTTTAGTCAAGATATTCAGGAAGTCAATAGCATATTTACAAAAGCAATTGAGCATGCAATTACGCAAGATGGAAACGATGTAAATGACTCTCTAATTGGGCTTGATCATCATCTGAAACATCTACCACAGATGCTACAAAGTTATCCTTTAGCATCGATTCGTGAAAAACGAAAGAGTGATTTTGCTGTGATTGTCTCAACAGGACCTAGCCTTGCAAAACAGCTTCCTTTGCTGAAAGAGTATGCGCCGTATATGACTATTTTATGTATAGATGCTTCGTTACCTATTTTGCAAAAAGAGGGGATTGTTCCTGATTTTGTCTTTTCGATGGAGCGAGTTGTACAAACAGCAAAATTTTTTGAAAATCTCGATAGAGAACTCTTAGCAGAGACCATTTTTATGCCAACAACTCTGAGTCATCCGCAAACTATTAAAAATTTACAGGGGATGAAGCAGGCTATATCTATGCGTCCTTTTGGTTATACACGGATGTTTTATCTACATAAATGGGGGTACTTAGGGAGAGGCTTAAGTGCTGCAAATATGGCATTTGATTTTGCTCATGCTGCAAAGTTTACACACATCGCTTTTATTGGTCAAGATTTGGCGTTTGGAGAGGATGGCACAACCCACTCAAAAGGTGCTGTGTATGGAGAGGTGGAGGAGAACTACAAGAAAAAAATTGTCTATACAAAAGGATACTATGGTAAAGAGGTTGCAACAAGCACAACATGGTTGCTCTTTTTATCTAACTTTGTAGAAAATATTGCAGAAGCAAAAAGAGATAAAATTGCTATTTATAATGCAACAGAAGGGGGTGCTTATATTGAAGGTGCTGAGCATATCTCTTTTGCAGAGTTTGCGAAAAAACTTCCTAAAAAGCCTAAAAAAGCGTACAATTTTGATGAAACACTCATAAGTAAAGAGAAACAACAACACTATCTAAGGAGAATTGTAAAACTTTTAGATTTATATATCAATCGAGTGGAAGAGATCAAAGAGAGTGTTGAGAAGGTCTTTTTGGAAGTGATGGAGCAAATTGAGATGCTTGAGAAGTTAAATCGTGAAGAGGATTTAGAAAAGATTGATTTTGATGCTCTTGCACAAACTATTACAAAAATAGATAGTATAAAAGATATTTATGAAGAGGATAAGGTTTTACGAAAGTTTACCAATATAACAACACCTCTTGTTGTAAGTGCGGAGCTGGCATTAGCAGTTATTATGGTGAGAGAGAGCGAGACAGAGATAGAAAAAAAAGTAAAGATGATTGATTGGATTTATGAGCATAAGTCGTGGCTTTTCTTTTTGGCGGCTGCTATTGAAAATATTTTATTTATTCTAAAAACAAACAAAGAAAAGGTATATGGCAAACTTTTATAGCAAAGAGGAATGGAAGTTGCTTCATTTATAGATGTGAAATTATGGTGGAGTAACTCCACACTATAAAAGGATTTATCATAGGATTCAGGATTAACACAAATGTGGCTTAAATGCTCATATAAATTCGGTTGCGAACAACAGGAGTTTAACCCAAATTATGCAATAGGATTCACCAAATTAGCACTTATCACCTAACCTTTTGGTTAAGCTCAAATTTTTTACAAACACCCTAAACTAGGCTATAGGCACTACTTTAGTAAATCTTATTGCATAATTCGGGTTAATGTGATATTTGTATATTTTAGTTGACATTTAATTGCTATTATACTATACTTGTAAAGTAAAATATGCAAGAGGGTATCTGTGATAGAGATTTATCTGAAAGATAAAAAGATAGCTTCATTTATTCAAGATAAAAAAAGCTACCTTATTGATTATAAGAGCAGCGATATAAGAGACTCTATAGCTCTCTCATTGCCCAATACAAAGCGGTTCTACACTTATGAGTATAGGTTTCCTCCATATTTTGAGACTTTTTTACCTGAGGGTTATTTGTATGAGATATTTAAAAATATTTTAACCAAAGAGTATGGATATATTGATGAGTATTTGATATTTTCACATCTAGCATCAAATATAAATTCACGAATAAAATTTAAAAGTGTTTTTAAAAGCAGGGATTTTGAGTTTTTGGATATTGATAATGTTTTAGAGAATGATTCTGTAGATACTTTCAATAAAATATTAAATATATTTTTAAATAAAAATGCCATAAGTGGGATTCAGCCAAAAAGTTTGGCTCTTTTAAAAGATAAAAAAACTTTACAGATAGATGAATACATCATAAAAACTTGGGGAGATGAGTACCCGCAACTTTCAGAAAATGAGTACTTTTGTCTAAAAGCTTGTGAAAAAGCAGGTATAAAGATACCAGATATAAAATTATCTAAAAACAAAAACTTTTTATTGGTTAAAAATTTTATATTTCAAAAAAATGAAGTTTTGGGATTTGAAGAGATACTTTCATTAATGGATAAAAATAGAACTTCAAAATACAATGGAAGTTATGAGCAGGTAGCAAAGGTAATATATCAGTTTAGCACAAACAAAAAAGACTCTCTCAAGGAGTACTTTAAAATAGTAGTGATGAATTATCTCCTTAAAAATGGTGATGCGCATCTTAAAAATTTTGCTCTATTATTTTCAAAAGATTTTTCTAACATCTATTTGTCTCCCGCTTACGATGTGGTAAATACAACTTGTTATATTTTTAAAGATAAGCCATCGTTGAGCTTAAAAGGAAAAAAAGTATGGTATGGTAGGAGTGTTTTGGTAGAGTTTGGTATAAAAAGTTGTTTGCTTACAAAAAATGAGTCTAGCAAGATATATGAAATATGCATAGATGCTCTAAAACAAACCATAGATGAAATCAAAAAATATATGGTAAAAAATCCAAATTTTAGAACTATTGGTACAAGAATGTGTGATAGCTTTAAGCTATCTCTAACAGATAAAACTTACAAGGAGTTACCATTTGAACTTATTAGAACTTGGAAATAGCATACGAAACCTGAGAAAAGAGAAAAAGCTCACACAAGAGGAGTTATCTAAAATGGCAAATATAAGCAGGGCTACGCTTTCTAAGTTAGAAAATGGAAGCATTGCACATGTGTCTATTGTAACATTAAATACCATACTAAATTGTCTCGGATATGAGCTTGATATAAAAGCATCCAATCCATTTATAACTGATGTAACTCTGTAATCAAGTGCCACAAAAGCCACTTAGGGTATCTTATGGTGAGTAAGGTCAGTTATAAAAACAATTCCAAATTGCATGCTGTACCGACTTTTAAGTCTTTAATGGATTTTTTACCCAAAATATCCCCCAAATACTTAGGATGCAACCCATACCCCGGTCTTACCGAACGCACATTTTTCTCAGTAACTATTTCGCCCTCTTTTATATCTTCCGCCACATAAAGACTACGAGAAAACTGACGGCTTTTTCTCTTTTGTGGGGTCATAGTGTAGTCTATTTTACCTAAAAGTTTTTCGGTATCTCTAATCGCTTTTATCATAGCTGAAAACTCCTCTTTATCCATAGAAAAGTCTGCATCAGCTCCTCCTATGGATTTATCAAGTATAAAATGCTTCTCTATCACTTTTGCTCCAAGTGTTACGGCTACTATGGGCGCAGTGCTTCCTAAAGTATGGTCAGAAAATCCAGCTATCACTCCAAAAGTCTCAGCTAAATTTGGTATCATTTTCAAATTTGCCTCATCAAGTGGAGCAGGATAAGCTGATGTACATTTTAATAAAACAATATCATTATTTCCCACTTCTCTACAAATATCTACCACATCTTGAATCTCATCAATAGTGGCAATCCCGGTACTTATGATTATCGGCTTCATTTTAGATGCTGTATATCTTACTAGTTCATAATCTGTAATTTCAAATGATGCAATTTTATATGCTGGCGGATTAAACTCTTCTAAAAAGTCTACCGCTTCTTTACTAAATGGAGATGAAAAAATATCAATTCCTATATCTTTTGCATATTCAAATAACTCTTTATGCCACTCCCAAGGGGTACAAGCTTCTTTGTATAAATCATAAAGTGTCTTACCATCCCAAAGCGTTCCACCTTTTATAATAAAATCATCTTTTTTACAATCTAATGTCATGCAATCTGCCGTATAGGTTTGTAGTTTTATTGCATTTGCACCAATTTCTTTTGCTGCTTTTATGGTATCGAGGGCAGTTTGCAAGTTTCCGTTATGGTTTGCACTCAATTCTGCTATGATATAAACTCCATCTTTTTTCAAATCAAAATTACCTATTTTCATTTTTTAGCTCCATACAAATCACTTCTTTATTATTTAGCTCTTTTCTTTTAACTTCTTTAAAATTAAACTTTTTATATAAATTTATCGCTTTTTCATTATCGCTAAAAACTTCCAATTTTAGTTTATCTAATTTTAATATATCAAAAATATATTTTATGCAAATCTCTTCAAGTATCCTGCCAACTCCTGCTACTTTTTTAAACGGGTTAGCATATAAGCCGAAGAATGCTTCATTGTTTTCTATAATAAAATCTACTACTCCTAAATCTATACCATTATTTCTAACTAGTAAATAATTTTTATTTTCATTTCCTATAAGAGAATTTATAAAAGAAATATGTTCATCCAAAGTTATATCTTCTGTATTATACATCCATTTTTTTACATTTTCATTGTTTCTATATTTTAAAATATTTACTCTTTCATCGGGAGTTAAATCTACAAAATCAATCATCTCTATCCCCCCTATTTTTGCTAATTCTATTTTTAGGATATATCTATTTCCATCTATTTCAAAAAAAGCAGGGCATTTCTCATTTGAGCAAATTCTAAGTAGATTAAACTGCTCTTTTATAGTTTTGTTTATATCTAGCTTACTATCTTTTGGTGTTCGTTTTGGATAAAAACTCTCATCCCCAATTTGGGGCATTGGTCTTTTGTGTCTATCATAATTCTTTATAAACTCTTTGCACATCTCTAGCGTAAAATTGGCTTGCTTTTGTCTGATCTCATCATGAAGCTCATAGCCATTTAGCTCTAAAGTTTTTTGCATATATATGTTGCCCTCATCAACACCATCACTTGCTTCAAACATAGTGAATGTTATGTTGTTTTTTCCCTCAAGTATTTGCCAAAAAAGAGGAGACCATCCCTTCCCCTTTGGTAATGGACTTGCATGAACTACTATGTTGTGTCTGTTTTTTTCTAAAACTTCTTTTGGGATTATTTTATGGTAAGAGAGTATAAAAACAATATCTAGGTTTTTTGCATTATTGTGCTTAAAAAAGACTTCACAGTTTAACTCCTCTGCCAATTTAAAAGCATATGGCTCAAACCACTGATTTGTAGATGTTAAAACTGCTATTTTCATCTTTTAATCTATTCCCATATCTTTGAAAAATCAAACTCTAAAGGCTTATCACATTCATTTAATTCGAAAGTTAGCTTTTCATCAATAAAATCACCTATTTTAATGTATTTTCCATCTCTCAAGCTGTAGGCTTTTGCCATTTTTTCATCTGGATTTACAAGGATATAGTAGTTTACACCCTCACTCTCATAAAGCCTAAATTTAATTCCCTCGTCCTTTTTTGCAGTTGATTTTGAGAGTACTTCAAAGATAATTTTTGGAGCTTTTGTTATGTAGGCTTTATCTAAATTTTCATTGCAAATTACTAGATTGTCCGGCTGGACAACTGTATCGATAGCTAATTTCCAATCTATTGGCAAAAGAGCTTTGCATCTTTTACAATTTTCAAAGATTTCATCTAATTGTCTAGCTATTTTATTACTTATACTCTGATGCTTAATCATAGGTGCGGGGCTCATAGCATAAGCAACACCACAGATTATCTCCCACTTTCCTTCCCAGTGCGCATAATCCTCATAAGTATAGTGAGGAATTTCTTCTATCTTCAATACTCCCAAGTTTTATCCTTTAAAAAACTCTCAACACTTTCAAAAACTCTAAAACTATGCTCTTTTAAGTACCTATACATATCGTCTTGGTTTTTAGCCGTTTTAATCGCTAAAAATGGTACTCCCATAAAAAGAACTTCGTGGGCCATCACGCTAGGAGTAATTATAGCATATTTGCTCTGATTTAGTAGTTTTGCTACCTTTTTAGAATCTACATGCAGAGTTATGTTTTGCTCCTTTTTTGCTATCTTTGTCAACTCCTCTAAGTGTTTATTTGCAGTTGTTGTCAAGATTGCTTTTTTTGAATCTTTAGACAGTTTTTTTAAGATTTTTGGGGTAGCATTAAGGGTGTCTGCCCCTCCTAGTGCTATGAAGTAGTCATAAATCTTATCTCTTTTTATACTCTTTTCTTTTTCAAACTCCTCTCTTATGAGAGGTGAAATAATTTGAACTTTTGAGGGGTTTTGGTACTTTTTTAAATCTGCGCTCAGGTTATGATTTATGATTATGTCTGCAAAATGTTTTTCGTAAGTATCATCAAATACCATTAATTTTAGTTTAGGATTTTTAAGTTTTATCTCTTTTTCATACTCGTAATCTATACCGTAATGGTCTATTATGAGGGTGTTTATTTGTAGACTTTTTAAAAGCAGATTTAGCTCATCAATTTTGTTAGTTTTTAAAATTTCAACTCTATAACCCTCGTTGGCTATCTTTTTAATTATATTTCCACAAAGCTTCATAGAGGCAAAAATAACTTCATCACTGCTATGATAACGCTTTGCATAGACTAAATCTCTCATTACATGTCCTAGCCCTATACTCGAAGAACTATCTGTTCTAATAAGAATTTTACTCATTTAAGAAAAGTGCCTTGTACATCAGCTCTGCTCTTTTAAAATCCTCTAAAGTATCTATATCTTGTACTAAGTATCGTGGTAGAATTATGGGTATGGAGTCTTTTCCAAAAAAGATTTCACTACTTGTTTTACCAATCTTTTCCCAGTAAAACTGACCTGCGTCTTGGTAAGCCTCCTCTAAATCTTGACTTCTTGTGTTGTAGTATTCTGGCGTAAACATTTGGCATCTTGCGTCCACTATTTTAAATGTTCTTTGGATTGGAAAAGGCATCGTTGTAACACTAAATGCCCTAATAGCATCGGAGTTTTTGAGTTTTTCTAGCCCCTCTTTCAAGTAATACTCCTTCAAAAATGGAGCTGTTGCGTAGATGGTACAAACATACTCATACTCTCTTCCCTCATCCTTGAGCCTATCTAAAACATACTCTATAACATCCCAAGTTCCAGTAAAATCATCTGCTAACTCTTTTGGTCTAATCTGGATTTCTGCTCCATAATTTTTTGCAACCTTTGCTATCTCCTCGCAATCGGTAGAGACTATTATGTCGCTAAAAAGTTTAGAATTTTTTGCACACTCTATGGAGTAAGATATAAGAGGTTTTCCACAAAACTCTTTTATGTTTTTTTTTGGAATTCTTTTGCTGCCGCCTCTTGCAGGGATTATTGCTACACATTTTTGCATTTTTGTATCCTATTTTCTACAATGGTTTTGCTTTTTTAAAACATCCATAAGATTAATTGCAACAAATTTTGCATCTTCTAAGCTCATCTCTTGATGACAAGGTATGGATAGTTCAGATTTATAGACCTCTTCAGCATTGTGTAATTTTTGCTCTTTAAAAAGATTTTTATACAAAGAGAATTGATAAACAGGCTTATAGTGAACTTGAACACCTATGCCTCTTTTGTGCAACTCCTCATAAATCTCCTCCTTTGCGCACCAAAGCGATCTATCTAAAAAGATAGGGTAGAGATGATAGGAACTTTTTATATGTGCAGGCAATTTTTGAGTATAAAAGTAGGGGTTGCCTTTAAATGTTTTATCATAAAATTTTGCAATTTGTTCTCTTTTTTCTATGAATCTATCTAATTTTTTTAGTTGGGAGATTCCTAAAGATGCAGATATGTCACTCATCCTGTAGTTATAGCCAAGCTCAAATGCATCGCTGTTCCATACTCTTTTTTTCTCAATCGCATGACTTCTTAAGAGCTTTGCTCTTTTGTAAATCTCTTTAGAGTTTGTAACTAAAGCTCCACCCTCTCCACATGTAGTTATGGGTTTGATTGCATGAAAAGAGAAGATCGCTATGTCTGCATCTATGCCAACTTTTTTACCATTAAACTCGCTTCCAAGTGCATGACAAGAATCTTCTATGAGGAGTAAGTTATGCTTTTTGCAGATAGATTTTATCTTTTGAATCTCTACTGGTTTTCCACCAAAATCAACCGGAACTATCGCTTTTGTTTTAGGGCTTATGAGGCTCTCTATCTTATTTTCATCTATGTTAGCATCACTTTTGACATCACAAAAAACTGGCTTTGCACCAACCATTAATGCAGCATTTGAAGTTGCCATGAAGGTTAGAGGTGTTGTTATGATTTCATCATCTTTTTTTAGCTCAGCACACAAGTAGGCTACATGTAGAGATGAAGTAGCGGAGTTCATAGCAACTGCATACTTTGTACCAACATACCTACAAAGGGCCTCTTCAAACTCCTCTACCCTTTTTCCACCTGTTATAAAGTCACTCTTTAGGGCTTGAACTACTGCTTCAATGTCATCATTGTCTATGCTTTGTCTGCTGTAGTTTATCATACGCTCTCGATCATTTCTAAAAGTTCATCTTTGTTTAGCCATTTGTCATTTTTCTCAGAACTATACTCAAAGCCAACTTCAACTCTTTTTCCACTCTCACCCAAGGCATTTGTTTCAAAGTTAACTCTGCTTGTGAACTGTATAGTAGGCTCAATCACAAAATGGTCGTCAAACTCTAAGGTAAGGTGGCTATCATCTCTTGGAACCATAACCTCGTGCAACTTCTCTCCCGGTCTTATGCCTATAATTTTTATAGGCAAGTTTGGAGCTATTGTGTTTGCTAAATCAACTATGTGCATAGATGGGATTTTTGGTATAAAAATCTCTCCACCTTGCATCCTCTCAAAGTTTTTTAGTACAAACTCTACACCATCTCTTAGAGTTATCCAAAAGCGGGTCATTCTTTTATCTGTAATTGGAAGCTCTTTTGCCCCCTCTTTTATGAGCTTTTTAAAAAAAGGAACCACACTTCCTCTGCTACCTACCACATTTCCATACCTCACAACACTAAACTGAGTTCTTCTAGCGCCCTTTATATTGTTTGCAGCTACAAAGAGTTTGTCTGAAGCTAGTTTTGTAGCACCATAGAGATTTATAGGGTTTGCAGCTTTATCTGTAGAGAGGGCTATGACCTTTTTTATACCCTCTTCAAGTGCTCCATCTATAACATTTTGTGCACCCATGATATTGGTTTTTATACACTCCATAGGATTATATTCTGCGATTGGAACATGCTTTAGAGCCGCAGCGTGTATAACATAGTGTACCCCATATAGGGCTTTTTTTAGGCGATCTTTATCTCTTACATCTCCTATGAAATATCTCATGCAAGGATCATTATACACCTGAGACATCTCATACTGCTTAAGCTCATCTCTTGAGTAGATTATGATCTTATTTGGCTTAAATCTCTCTAGTAAAATCTTAGTGTATTTTTTGCCAAAACTTCCTGTTCCACCTGTTATGAGTATGTTTGTACCATTGAACACATTTAAACCTTATAAAGTTTTTAAAATTTATAAGCAAATTTAGTTCCATTTGATTTATTTACTTTTTAAGAGTATAATAAAGATAAGAAAAGCTTAAGGAGGCTATCATGCAGATAAGCAACAGTTTCAATACTCAAAGTATAAACAATATAAACCAAAACAAAGCCAATACAGAGTCAATTTTATCTAAAATTGCAGCTGTAAGGGAGCTGAGTGGAAAAGATGGCTCTAACTTGATGATAGCAGACTCTCTAAATTCTCAGATAAGCTCACTAACGCAAGGGGTGCAAAATGCAAATGATGGCATAGGGATGCTTCAAATTGCAGATGGAACTCTCTCTAACTTATCTCAGAGTGCAGATAAGCTAAATCAACTCTCAGTTAGATACAACAGTGCAGCGCTAAATAGTGACCAAAAAGCGATGCTGCAACAAGAGTTTAGTGCTACTACTCAGGCTATGCAAGATATGGTTCAGCAAACTACCTACAATGGTAAACAAATATTTGGTCAGACTATGAGTTTTGAGATGGGTAATGGCTCCATAGATGTATCGGCTCTTCAGGTTAGCGGGATAGATAGTATGAGTATTGATAATCAAAACTCTATTCAGAGTTTTATGGATAATTTAGATCAAACTAGAAGTGATGTTGGAAGTGCTATGAATCAATTTGAAACGAGCATCACAAATTCACTATCTGCTGTTTCAAACCTATCTAGCTCAAAATCTAATATAGAAGAGACGCCTATGGACAAAAAGATTAGTGATTTGAATCAAAATCAACTAAAACTTGAAGTTTCTATGCTGGCTCAAGCGCATCAAAACAATCAACTCCAAAAGAGGATTTCAGCACTCTTAGTATGACAAACAGTGAGTTTTACTTAGGGGCATACAAAAAGTATGGTCTCTCCCCTAAGGGACTCAACTGGAACTCCTTAGCTACCCAAGAGATAAGATTTGAAATAATAACAAAATTTTTAGAAGATAAGATCGATGACTTTATCATAGGTGATGCTGGTTGCGGATTTGGTGATTTTCTTAAGTATTGGCAGATTAAACATTTAGAACCTAAAGAGTATGTAGGCATAGATTGTGAAGAGACCTTTGTAGAGATTTGCCAAAGAAGATTTCCTAGTAACTGCTTTGTGTGTAGAGATATACTTCAAGATAGATTACCACAAGTTGATTGGTATGTTGCAAGTGGTAGTTTAAATATATTAAGCGATTTTGAGACTTGGCTCTTTTTGGAAAATATGCTAAATAGTGCAACAAAAGGGGTAGTATTTAACATACTTTGTGGTACTAAAAGAGGGAATATATTTAACTATAAAACAAAAGATGATATGATGAATTTTGCCAAGAAAAAGAGCTTGAAAATAGAAATTGTAGATGATTATTTGAAAAATGATATGACAATAAGATTGCAAAAGAGGATTTAATTGAAGACATTATTTATATTTTTAGTATTTATTTACTTTGCAGTAATGCTCTATATGTATTTAACTCAAACATCAAAAATTTTTAGACCAGATCTTATAGAGCAAAATGAACCTATAAAAATGGAGGATGTAGAAGAGGTAAAAATTGATGTAGAAGATGGTTTATTTTTAAGAGGAGTTTATAAAAAATCTAAAAATAGTGATGCACCAATTATAATCTATTTTGGAGGCAATGCAGATGATGCTACTAGGATAGTAGAGCATTTGAAAGGATTGAATGATTTTGACATAGTGGCATTTAACTATAGAGGCTTTGTAAACTCAGATGGCAAACCCTCTGAGGACACTCTCTTTGGTGATGCTTTAAAGATTTATGAGAAATTTAAAAAAGATAAAACTATCATTATGGGCAGAAGCCTAGGTAGTGGTGTTGCGACATTTGTGGCAAGTAAGAGAAGGCTTGATGGACTTATTTTAATTACACCATATGACTCTATTTTATCAATAGCTCAAAAAAAGTACCCATACTTACCAATTTGTTTACTTTTGAAGCATAAGTTTGAATCAACAAAATATATAAAAAATGTAACAGCTCCTGTTGGTTTGATTGAGGTTAAGTTTGATGATGTTATACCAAAGTATCACTTTGAAAAGCTAAAAAAAAGAGTTTCAAATTTAGCTTTGCATGTAGTATTTGAAGATTGTACGCATGGTAGTGTATTGGAGCATAGTGATTTTGAAAAAACAATTTCTAAAATGCTTAAAATGTTTAGGATAGGTATGTAGTGGAAGAAAAAATTTTAGAAAATTTGGAAATTTACAGGGTTCATCCATACCTCTACAGAATAGAAGATGAAGATTTTAATTCACTAGTAGCTAAGTATCAAAGCAGTAAGCCAGTTGGCTATAAGCATGTAATTAGAAAAGAGATAATAAAAAAGCTAAATTTAAGCCGTTTAGATACAATATTTTTTACAGATTCATCACTATACATAAAGCTTTTTATAAAACTACAAGAACAATCAGAGCAAGAGCGAAGAGCTTGTGGACTAAATCAGGACGAATTAGAGGAGTTTAAAAGGTTTTATTTTCCAAATGGTGAGTATAAAGAGATATCTATGTGGCTTTTAGAGTTTGTTGTTGATGATATCTTGAGCTTTAAAAAGATAACACCATATGAATTTAAAAATATCTTTTTGATTGTTTTTATCAATATGATGGAGTTGATAGTTATTGAAAATTGTGATTTTAGCGATGAAAAGAGTTTGAAAGGATTCTCTTTGTATTTACTAAGAGAGATGTTTGATCATTTTTTGCTCTATATTAGTGAGACTATTCTTTATGCTTTTTCAAATCAAGATAAAAAAGCAATAGAGTTTTTAAGCTGTTTTAGTGTTAATGAAACAATTGATTCAAAAGGGGTTAGATATAAAGCAAATCCAATTTTAGATGAGAGTAATCATGCTTGGAATATAACAACAATTCGCTCTACACTGTTGCAGCACAAAAGAGCAAAAGAGGCCATATATGATAAAAAAAATGCACTTTTGCATAGCAAGAAGAAACTACAAGAGTTGGAATTGGACTTAAAAAATTTAGAGTTAAAAAGAGTGGAAAAACTAGAAAAAATTAATGAGATAGAGGAAAAAAGAGAGAAACTACATCAAAATATCGATAGAGTAAAAGAGGCAACAACAAAAACTGTCAAATATAAAGAGGGAGATGTAGAAAGCACATATTCAAAACAGCAATTAATTGCAAAACTATATAGAAAAGATGATGATCTCTTAAAAGTAAAAAAGGAGATTCTAAGAGAGATAAAAGATTTAGAATTGAAAATAGCCAATAAAAAAAGAGATGTAGTGATGTGGGAAAAAAGGGTAAAAGATAGCCAAAAAAACCTACAAAACACACAACAAACTGAGCTTCCTATAGATAAACAATTTGAGAGGATTAAAAAGGCTTTGGCAAAAACTTTAGCAAGGAGATGATAAGTGTTAAACGATAGAAATTTTATAAACATTGCTCATGAAATTGCAAGAGCAAGCAAGTGTGTTTCTAAACAAGTAGGAGCAGTGATAGTAAAAGATGGAAGGATTCTTAGCACAGGCTACAATGGAACACCATCTGGCTATATAAATTGTTGTGAGTACTGGGACAATAGCTATACAAAAGAGCATCACAATTGGAGTAAGATGTATGAAATTCATGCAGAGATGAATGCAATTATATGGGCTGCTAGAGAGGGCATAAGCATAAAAGATGCAACTATTTATGTAACGCTTGAGCCATGTAGTGATTGTAGTAAAAATATAATTGCAAGTGGAATAAAAAGAATAGTTTATGATAGAGCTTATGAGCATAACAACTCTGAGATTATTTCAAAATTTATAAAAGAGAATGGTGTAATAATTGAGCAAATAAAAGATTAATAGAAATTTTGATAAAATGTGAAGAATTTTTATACAAAATAAGGACATCGCATGACAAACAGAGAGATTAAGGACTTAATGCGTTTCTTCGACAGCAGTGACATTTCAAAAGTAAAGATTAAAAATGGTGATTTTTTAATAGAGCTTCAAAAGGATTTTGATAATCAAGTGCCTACTTCTGGAACTACAACAGTTATTTCAACACCATCTCAATCAGTGCCTGTAGCTACTCAGACTCAACCACAAGATGAGCAATCTGTGACTAAAGAGCCTGTAGAGTCTATAAAATCACCTATGGTAGGTACTTTTTACCAAGCACCAGCACCAGGAGCTGATCCGTTTGTAAAAGTTGGAAGTGTTGTTAAAAAGGGACAGACTGTTGGCATTGTTGAGGCTATGAAAATTATGAATGAGATAGAGGCTGAATATGATTGTAAAATAGTAAAAATTTTAATTGAGGATGGTCAGCCAGTAGAGTTTGATATGCCACTTTTTGAAGTACAAAAGGTGTAAATAGTATGGCAAAAATAGAAAGAATCCTCGTTGCAAATAGAGGAGAGATTGCATTAAGAGCAATTAGAACAATTAAAGAGATGGGAAAAACAGCAGTTGCAGTATATTCAACTGCCGATAAGGATGCTCTTTACTTGCAGTATGCAGACTTGGCAATTTGCATAGGTGGAGCATCAAGCTCTCAGAGCTATTTGAATATTCCTGCAATTATTAGTGCTGCTGAGATTAGTGGTTGTGATGCTATTTTTCCTGGGTATGGATTTTTAAGTGAAAATCAAAGTTTTGTTGAAATTTGTGGACACCATAACATAAAATTTATTGGACCATCCGTTGATGCCATGGTCTTAATGAGCGACAAAAGCAAAGCCAAAGAGGTTATGAAAAAGGCTGGTGTACCTGTTATAGAGGGAAGTGATGGAGCCTTAAAAAGTGTAGAAGAAGCAAAGAGATTGGCTAAGAAGATAGGTTATCCAGTTATAGTAAAAGCTAGTGCTGGTGGAGGTGGTAGAGGTATGAGAGTGGTTGAAAAGGAGGAGGATTTAGAGGTCTCTTTTTTAGCCGCACAAAGTGAGAGCGAGAGCGCTTTTGGTGATGGTACACTCTATATGGAAAAGTACATAAAAAATCCACGCCACATTGAAGTACAGGTTGTAGGGGATAGTCACGGAAATGCAATTCATATTGGAGAGAGAGATTGCTCTTTGCAAAGAAGACACCAAAAGCTAATAGAGGAGTCTCCAGCAATTATTTTAGATGAGAAGACAAGAGCAAAACTTCATGAGGTTGCTATAAAAGCTACTAAATATCTTAAGTATGAAAATGCAGGGACTTTTGAATTTTTGTTAGATAGTGATAAAAACTTTTATTTTATGGAGATGAATACAAGGCTTCAAGTTGAACATTGTGTAAGTGAGATGGTAAGTGGTATAGACATCATTGAGTTGATGATCTTAGTAGCAGAGGGAAAGGAGCTTCCTCCACAAGAAAGCATAGAGTTCAAAGGACACTCTATAGAGTGTAGGATCACTGCTGAAGACTCTCTTAGATTTATCCCTAGTCCAGGTAAAATCACAAAGTACATTATGCCAGGTGGTAGAAATGTTAGGATGGATTCACATATCTATCAAGGATATAGTGTTCCTCCAACCTATGACTCAATGATAGGGAAGCTTATAGTTTGGGGAGAAGATAGACAAAGAGCAATTGCAAAGATGAAAAACTCTCTGTTGGAGCTTCAAATTGAGGGTATCAAGACAACTAGAGATTTTCATTTAAATATGATGCAAAATGAGGACTTCATAGGAAACAATTTCGATACAAACTATCTATCTAAATTTTAATGTATCTCTAAAAACTCACTTAAATACCTCCCTTTAGAGGTGCCCTTAGTTAGAGAGGGAGGTATTAAGTAGGTTGTCTAACTACTACGATGTTTGCATTGGCCTTTAGCTTTTCAAAATAGTCTTTTAAAATCTCTTGCTCTTTTTGTTGAGATAAAACTCTTTGTATAGTTCTTTTTGCACTATCAAAAGGAATTACTTTAAACTCACCTTTTGATTTTATGTAAAACATAGCTGGATTTGAATTAAGTGTTACAATAGGTGTAAAATCTCCCTTTTTAGTTGAATTTAGCAGTGAATTTAGCTGTGGATTTAAATCTTTAGGTGTAATCATAGTTGATTTTACCTCTACACCTTGTGGCTTTTGCATAGGATTTTTTCTGATAATTTCTAAACTTTTTTTATCTTTAGAACTATACAACACAACATCAAATCTATTGGCAATTTTAAACTGATCTATATTTTTTTTATAAAACTCCTCCAACTCTTTAGGCGAGATTGGCTTTAGCTTATCTCTTAAAATGCTACTGTATAGCTTCTCTCTTTTTAGTTTCTCTTTTAGCTCTTTTTTGTATCTGTCTATATCGATACCTTTTGATTTTAACATATTTAAAAATTCATACTGGCTCATTCCACCATTTTGGGTAGCAAGTTTGTTTATATACTCATCTAACTCGAAAGGATCAACACTAATGTCGAGCTTTTTTATTTGTGCCTCTTCTAGCTTTTGTCTTACTAAAAAATCAATAGCCTCTCTTTTTGATATGTTTAATTTTTTTGAGTATTTATATACTTCATAAAGTGTTATAGGCTCTTTATTTATGACTATAGATACACCTGAGACAATACCTGAAAATCCTAAAGTTGTACAAATTCCAAGAGATACTAAAATGCGTAAACTTGTTTTCACTAATAATCCTTTGTTAAGTAAAAAATTTATATAATCCAACTCTTAATAATAACATTTTTTTTAAAAAGTTTGGTTAAAATTTAAAAAACTAGGAAAAGATTATGATAACTACAAGATTTGCCCCATCTCCTACGGGATATCTTCATATTGGCGGTTTAAGAACAGCTCTTTATAGTTACCTTTGGGCTAAAAAAAATAGTGGAAAGTTTCTTTTAAGAATAGAAGATACCGATTTGCAGCGAAACTCTGACGAAGCTACAAAAGCAATTTTAGAAGCATTTAAGTGGGTAGGATTAAAACATGATGATGAGGTCTACTATCAATCCAAGAGATTTGACATATACAAAAGGTATATTAAACAGCTATTGGATGAAAATAAAGCGTACTATTGCTATATGACTCAAGAAGAGAGAGATGAGCTTTACAATAAACAAAGAGAAAATAAAGAGAGAACCAGATATGACGGAAGGTATAGAGATTTTGAGGGTACTCCACCAAGTGGGGTTGATCCTGTAATTAGAATTAAGTCTCCTCTTGAAGGAGAGATATCTTTTGTAGATGGCATAAAAGGTGAAGTTAAGTTTAGTGTAAAAGATGTACTTGATGATTTTGTGATTGCTAGGAGTGATGGAAGTCCTCTTTATAACTTTGTAGTTGCTATAGATGATGCATTAATGGGCATAAGTGATGTTATAAGAGGGGATGATCACCTATCAAATACTCCAAAGCAAATTGTCATCTATAAAGCTTTAGGGTTTGATATTCCAAAGTTTTATCATGTACCAATGATTTTAAATCCTCAAGGTAAAAAACTTTCCAAACGAGATGGAGCTATGGATGTTATGGAGTATAAAAAAGAGGGATTTCTTCCTGAGGCTCTTATAAACTTTTTAGTACGCTTAGGTTGGAGTCATAAAGATAAAGAGATATTTAGTATGGATGAAATGTTAGAGCTTTTTGATCCTAATGATATAAACAAATCAGCCTCAGCATACAACTTTGAAAAGCTTTTATGGTTAAACTCTCACTATATTAAAACTCTTCCTATTGAAAGGTTGGTTGATGTTTTAAAAGAGTATGGTTTAGATTTGAGTGAGTATGAAAAAAAAGAGCAACTTTTAGAGCTAGTAAGAGATAGAGCAAAAACTATAGTTGAGTTGAGAGATATGGCAAAATCAATTTTGGATGCTCCTTTAGAGTATGATCAAAAGGCTGTTAAAAAGTTTTTAAATGATGAAACATTTGAAATTTTACAAAAGTTTAATGATGAATTAAAATGTGAACAGAAGCTAGATAGTGCTGAAGATTTTCAAAACTTTACAAACTCATTTTTAGATAAAAATGGTTTAAAGCTGAAAAATTTAGCTCAGCCAGTAAGAATTGCTATTGTTGGTAGCTCTGTTAGTCCTTCTGTATTTGATGTGCTAAGCATTGTTGGGTTGGAGGAAGTTGTAAAAAGAATTGAAAATTTAATAACTGACCTTACACGCTATAAACACACCTAGGCAGAATGAGAAAGCATTATCCCAAATTATGCAATAGGATTCACTAAATTAGCACTTATAGCCTAGTTTAGCAAATCCTATTGCATAATTTGGGATTATATGCAAGGCAGTTTACTTTAGCGTAGCCAAAGCTACAGTGAAAGTAAACTAACGAAGCAGATGGTGCTTTATCACCTAATTGTGCTTATAGTGCGTAAGATCAGTTAATAAAGGTTAAAAATGAGTAAAGTTATAAAGGTTACCAAAGAGGAGTCTTTAGAGTATCATGAGGGTGGAAAGATAGGCATAGATATACTAAAGCCTTGCGATACTGCCAGGGATTTGTCTATGGCTTATACGCCAGGAGTTGCATACCCTTGTAGAGATATTGCAAATGATACAGAGTTAGCATTTAAATATACTAATAAAAATAATTTGGTAGCTGTGATCAGTGATGGTAGCGCAGTTTTGGGCTTAGGAGATATAGGAGCTCTTGCTAGTAAGCCAGTTATGGAGGGTAAAAGTGTACTTTTTAAAGTATTTGCAGGTGTAGATGCATATGATATTGAGTTAGATGAGAGTGATCCTGATAAAATTGTAGAGATTTGCAGGGCATTAGCTCCAACTTTTGGTGGAATAAATTTAGAAGATATAAAGGCACCTAAGTGTTTTGAAATCGAAAAAAGGCTTCAAGAGTTGGTTGATATTCCCGTAATGCATGATGATCAGCATGGTACAGCAATTATAACTAGTGCCGGACTTATAAATGCATTAGAGCTTAGTAAAAAAGATATATCAAATATGAAAATCGTCGTTGTTGGTGCAGGTGCTGCTGGAATTGCTTGTGCAAAGATGTACAAACTTTTGGGTGCTAAAAACATAGTTATGGTTGATTCTAAAGGTATAATTCATTCAAAAAGAGAGGATTTAAATAGCTATAAAAAAGAGTTTGCTATAGATACAAGTGACAGGAGTTTAGAAGATGCTATGGTAGGAGCAGATATGTTTTTAGGACTCTCTGCTCCAAAAATTGTTTCAAAAGAGATGGTTGCTAGTATGAATAAAAATCCAATCATATTTGCTCTTTCAAATCCAGTACCAGAGGTTAGCCCAGAACTTGTCAAAGAAGTTAGAGATGATGTTATGATGGGAACAGGTAGAAGTGATTATCCAAATCAGGTAAACAATGTACTTGGATTTCCATTTATCTTCAGGGGTGCATTGGATGTTAGAGCCAAGAAGATAACTGAGGGTATGAAAATGGCTGCAGCCAAAGCTTTAGCAGAGCTTGCCAAAGAGACGGTTCCTACATATGTGAAAGAGGCATATGGTGGAGAAAATTTAGAATTTGGTTATGATTACATTATACCTAAACCGTTTGACAGAAGAGTTCTTCCAAGTGTAGCAACTGCGGTTGCTAGAGCTGCTATAGAGGATGGAGTCGCAAGGGTAAGTGAGAGTTTTAATATAGATGCTTATAGATCTAAGCTAGAGTGGCAAATAGAAAAAGAAAAGAGATAGGAGCGTAGTATGAATTTAATGGTATTTGGAGCACCGGGTGTTGGAAAAGGTACGCAAGCAAAATTTTTGATTGAGAAGTATGGTATACCTCAGATTTCTACAGGAGATATACTTAGAGAGGCTATTAAAAAAAATAGCAAAATGGGATTGGAAGCAAAAAAATATATGGATGAGGGAAAGTTAGTACCCGATTCGACCATTATAGGAATTATAAAAGAGAGACTAAGTGAGGATGATTGCAAAAAAGGTTTTATACTAGATGGTTTTCCAAGAACCATTCCTCAAGCAGAAGCCTTAGAAGAGTTAATGAATGAAATGGGAATAAAACTTGACAAGGTTATATCTTTGAGTGTTCCAGATAGCATGATAGTTGAGAGAATTTCAGGTAGAAGAGTCTGTAAGGAGTGTGGAGCTTCATTTCATGTAAAATTTAATCCTGCAAAAGTAGATGGAGTATGTGATTATTGTGATGGTGAATTGATAATTAGAAAAGATGATAATCCTCAAACTGTAAAAAGCAGATTAGAAGCATATCATGCTCAAACAGCACCCCTTTTTGAATTTTATAAAAATAAGGGAGTTTTAGTTGAGATTGATGGTACAAAAGATGTTAAAAGTGTAACACAAGAGATATTTGAAGCCATAGAAAAAGCATAGTTAAGGAAATAATTAAATGAAAAATATAAACATTATTAAGCACCCATTAATAGAGCATAAACTCTCAATCCTAAGAGATGAGAGGACTGATCCCTTTCATTTTAGATTGCTTGTGGATGAAATTTCATACTTGATGCTTTTTGAAGCAACAAGGGATCTGCCACTAAAAAGCACAACAGTCCAAACTCCAGTTGCAAGTGCAAATTGTAAAAAACTAGATACAAAACTTATGATTTGTCCAATCCTTAGAGCGGCTCTTGGTATGTTAGATGGTATATTTAAATTAATCCCAGATGCTAGTGTTGGTTTTTTAGGCTTTCAAAGAAATGAGAGTACATTAGAAGCGGAGTTTTACTATGCTAAATTACCAAGTGATCACAAAAATAGAACAGCGATCATAATAGATCCTATGTTTGCAACAGGTGGAACTGCTGTAGATGCTGTTTCATTTTTAAAACAAAAGGGTGTAAAAGATATAAGATTTATAGCACTCGTTGCAGCTCCTGAGGGAGTAGAAAATTTTTGTAAAATTCACCCTGATGTTGCAGTTTTTGTTGCAGCTATGGATGAAAAACTTAATGAGCATGGCTACATAGTTCCAGGTTTAGGAGATGCAGGGGATAGAGTTTTCAATACTTAAGGCTACATCTAGGATAGGGTTTATCTACCCTAAATACAGGGAAAAATTTCCCTGTATCTACACTGCTCCTTGATCTATCATCGAATCGGCTACTTTTCTAAATCCTGCTATATTTGCTCCCATCATTAAGTTTCCTTCATCATCAAACTCTTTTGAAGTTTCATAAGAGAGATCAAATATACTTTTCATAATGGTTCTTAACTTTGAGTCAACCTCAGCAAATGACCACTTTTGCATACTTGCATTTTGGCTCATTTCCAACTGACTAGTTGCAACACCACCTGCATTTGCAGCTTTTGCTGGTCCATAAAGTATGTTGTTTTCCAAAATATACTCAATTGCTTCAGGTGTTGAAGGCATATTTGCACCCTCGCAAACTAAAATACAACCATTTTTGTGTAGGTTTTTTATATCATTTAGATTTAATTCATTTTGTGTAGCACTAGGAAATGCAATATCACAAGGCACCGACCATACTGCATTTGTATTTTCAGGGTACTTATGTGTAGGAATGTATGTAGATTCTGGATGAATTTTCGCATACTCTTCTAAAGAGTTTCTATGAACCTCTTTAATCAATTTTAGAGTGTCTAAGTCTATGCCATTTTCATCATAAATCATTCCTCTTGAATCACTACAAGTAACTGGTTTTGCTTCCATATCGTAAAGTTTTTGTATAGTGTATATGGCAACATTTCCACTACCAGATACTGTTGCAATCTTTCCTTTTAGGGAGTCACCTTGTTTATTGAGTATATTTTCTGCAAAGTAGACTGAACCAAATCCAGTAGCCTCTGTTCTTGTTAAGCTACCACCCCAGTTTACACCTTTTCCAGTTAAAATTCCCTCAAATTTTCCGCTAAGTCTTTTATACTGACCAAACATATAGCCAATCTCTCGTCCACCAACTCCTATATCTCCAGCTGGTACATCTCTAGTCTCTCCAATATGCTTTGAAAGTTCTGTCATAAAAGCTTGACAAAATCTCATAACTTCTGCATCACTTTTACCTTTTGGATCAAAGTTACTACCACCTTTAGCTCCACCAATAGGCAGACCAGTAAGAGAGTTTTTAAAAATTTGCTCAAATCCTAAAAATTTAATAATTCCTAAATTTACACTTGGGTGAAATCTAAGACCACCTTTGTATGGTCCAATTGCAGAGTTAAATTGCACTCTATATCCAATGTTTGTCTGGATTTTTCCTGCATCATCCATCCAAACAACTCTAAATATAATCTGTCTCTCCGGTATGACGATTCTCTCTAAAATGTTGTATTCATCATACTTAGGTTCTGCTTTTAAGAGGGGCTCTAGGGTTATTAAAACCTCTTCAACTGCTTGATAAAACTCTGTTTGACCTGGAGTACTTTGTATGGTACTTTTCATAATCTTGTCGATATAGTCCTGAACTGACATAAGATTTTCCTTTTGTTATATTTGGGTTAGAGATTTTGCTTTTTTAAGAAAAAGCTTCAATCCCCTCCTTTGGCTACTTTCAACCTCATAACTAATGAGCGAAAGATACCTCTTTATATCTTTTTTAGATATACCTCGCTCATTTGCATATTTTGCTAAAACATACTGTGGTATTTTAATCCTTTTGTTTTTAAAGTTGTCTGATATTTTTTTATAAAATTTTAAATGTCTATTTACACTAAGCAAGGCAAAAACAAAAGGTAGATTATACTTTTTATTCCAAACTTCAGCTAAGTCGATATAGTCATTTGGATTATCTATAAAAAGCTTCAGCGCTCTATCTCCTATTATAACTTTACCATCAATTTTTAGTATTTTTGAAAGTATATTTGAAGTTGCTGAATGTGGATCATTTTGTGAAATAGTCTCTTTTTTTACCAAAACACTTTGGACATTTTTTTTTGCAACAATCCCCAAATCTAAAGTTTTTATGCCTTTTTTAGAGGTTTCAATGCTAGATATAAACGCGGCATCTAACTCTCTTCTTAGAAATTTTTTATTAATCTTTGACGGAAAGGATTTTTTATACTCTAAACTTTTTTTAAAGGCATTTTGGAGAGGAAGACCCTTTAGATGTATATGAAAAGGTAGTAAATTTATATAATCAATTTTTCCAAACATTATTTGAACACTTTTTGATGTGTATTGTACCATATAGTTAAGTAATTTTGGTATAATCGTTATAAAAAATTATATAGGATTGTATTATGGCTAAAGTAGAATTCTTAGGACCCTTGGATAGAGAGGCTATAGATGTGGATATAAACTCTTTGGCAGAGTTAAAAGATGTTTTTAACAAAGATAAAGAGTTAAAAGAGTGGTTAGAAATATGTGCTGTTGCCCTAAATGATACACTTGTAGATAGGCTTGATATTGAGGTGAAGAGTAGTGATAAAATCTCTTTACTACCACCAGTTTGTGGGGGTTGATTTATGAGTTTAGAGCTGTATGAAGGTAGCTTACATGTAGAGGAAATTTTATCTAGTTGGTACATTGAGATAAAGGATAAAAATTATGGAGCATTTATACCTTTTGTTGGAATTGTAAGAGATGAGAATGGGATAAGTGGACTTAGTTTTGATATATATGAACCAATTCTCAATAGTTGGTTCAACAAGTGGCAAGAAAAAGCAAAATCTCAAGGAGCAAGACTTTTTATGGCTCACTCTAAGGGAGATGTACCAAACCATACTAGCTCCTACATAAGTGCTGTAGTTTCACCTCAAAGAAAAGTAGCTCTAAGGCTTATTAATGAATTTGTTGAGGATTTTAAAGCGAGTGCGCCAATATGGAAATATGAT
>Ga0256840_1001203_pt1 | contig 24865 bp, 23 predicted proteins | sample 355202metaG_FD_185969 | JGI IMG/M metagenome (GOLD analysis project Ga0256840, IMG submission 185969) | Hydrothermal vent microbial communities from Mid Atlantic Ridge, Atlantic Ocean - 355-202 | ecosystem: Environmental > Aquatic > Marine > Hydrothermal vents | place: Atlantic Ocean: Mid...
TCGTCCCTTTGCGATTTCGAACATAAGCGATTTTCGATCCATCGGGAGATATCGATGGCTCGCGCGCACGTTCTCCTTCGGTCAACCTGTGCACCCTTCCCGTCTTGGAATCCCATCTAAAAATATCGCGATAACGGTAGATACTATTATAGGTCATCGTTTGGGTATAATAGAGGTTGCGACCACTTGGGTCCCAGTCGTATCCTGGACTCGGTTGGCGTAATGTGAAGAGATGTTTTAAACTTCCATCGTCTTGAATTTCGACAATTTCTGCTGAGGATTCGAAATCGTATTTTTGAAAAGTGAGTTTATCACCTCGTCTTTTCAAACTTCTAGAATTCCCACCTTCGTTTGTTAGTTTACTATATTTCGTTCGACCACTCGCTATCACACGCATGCGTTTGGCCATCGCATCACCTAAAAGTGAGGCGTTCCATTCCTCCCACATCTGCGTGAAGGTATCGTCCACGAGCTCTTTGGAAACCGAGTTCATCGACCAGGGAATGATCCTATAACCAAAAGCGCGGTGGAATTGGGCCGCAAAATCCTCGCCGTGTTTTTCAAAAACGAAGGCTAAAAAGGAGCTACCGTAAAGATATGCAACGCTTCCACTAGGCCAGGCAACGGGCGCATTCGAAGTCGCACCGAGATCGAATAAGGACCCATCGAGAGCCGAAGTTCGAAGAAACATTTGAAAAAGAGAACTGTCCAAACGTCCGCCTTTGGTTCGTCTAGATTCGTAATAGGTCGCCAAACCTTCGGTATACCAACGGGGCAGGAATTGATTTGGGGACCATTGTTTTCCGATAACCTTATTGAACTGCGCCGGTAGCCCGACGATGGTATCCAGATGAAGAATATGAACGTATTCGTGGAAGACGAGTATTCTCAGCCAATCGTCATAGAAACCTAGAACCGATTCTGATTCCGGCGCCATACCAAAAATATTGATATGTGATCGACCAAAGACCGTTGCAGATCCGTTGGCCGAATCGCCCTTATCATCAATAACAATATGGGTCCTTGAAACGGGTTCCCAATCCAAAAGTGGCGACAAAATAGTGTGGGCTTCTTCGGCAACAACGGCGACTTTAAAGGCGAGCTCTTCAACCCCCTTGTAGTAATGAACAAAAAAATGGGGGGTGGTGATCGTTCGATACTCAAGCGAAGCATCATCGGTAGCGTTGGCGTCTGGCTCACCTAAAATAGTAAAGATACATAGGAAAAATGCGAAAAGGACGAAACGAGCTTCCCTTCGATCTGCAAGATCTTTTTTCAAAACCGTTTACGAAGAGAAGAGACACCGGTGAGCATAAAAACATATCCAGCGATAAGCGGAACCAGGACGCCGCCAATTCCGAAGAAGAGGTACTTCATCGAAATCTTGTAGGATTCTCCGTCGGCGGCTTGTCCCAGATTGAGCGTCAAACGAAAGGTAAAAACGATCATGACGAGAATGACCAACATCCCAAGAATCATATAGATCACGGCACCAAAGCTGGATGCAATCTTAGCAGAATTGGCGTTATGGAACTGCGGATAAATCGCCCCTATACCGACGGCCATTCCTCCCGTTCCAATTGAGATAATGAGAACGATGAAACTCGCAATGAGGCATAGGACCATATTTTGATAGACGAGCAGATTTGAGGCCCAAATAAGAAGCTGTCCGACAATCACTGTCGGCAAGATGCCGCCAAGCAGTTTACCAAAAAGAAAACTACGTAGGGTGACCGGGGCTTGCATGATCAACCAAAAGGATCGCCCCTCTAAAGAAACGGCAGGGAACAGAAAACGTCCGCCTAGGGCGACGACCACAAAACCGCACGCAACAAGGTTAAAGAAGTAGAGTCCCGCGTCGCCGAAAAGACGTTCGTCGGCCGCTATTTCAAAATATTTATAGTTCACCAGGTAGATAACAAGAATCGCGATGACGATAAGAAGTTGTGACCACTGGCTTGGATCACGCACAAAAATCGCCCGATCTTTTCGAATAAGTTGTCGCAAATTCGAAACTACTTTTGTTTCTTCGGAAAGCACCTTGAGGCGGTTATCAAGCGAGGCCTGACGGGTGGTTTTTCTTTTCAACATCCAATCGCTAACCTGAGTAACGGCGCTCATTCCATGCCGGCCCTCTTGGGCTTTGGAATACCCTCTAGAATAATAAGGACGGTGTAGCCAGACCGCGATGATGTAAAGGGAAAGAGGCGTCAGAAAGAGTAAACCCATTGCATTATAATTGGGTTTGAGATCGTTCCACATCAGGGGCGTCACGATTTTAACGCACCAATCATTGGGCAACCAAATACTCGTTGGTGCACTCAGTAGAGAAATCATCTCGCCGACGGATTCAAAACTATCGGGGTTAAGGAGTTGCTCGGGGCGCATCGCCCGAATCACAATAAATAGTATTGCAAAGGAGGCAATACCGAGAACCACGAAAGCATTTTTGGCTCGATCTGCGGCGAGGATATTTGTTAAACCGAGCGAGAGCATGGCCGCGACGGCGGTCGGAATTGCAACGAAGGGAAAGAGAATTCCGATCAGGGAAAGATAGTAAAACCAAGGGGCATGTACCGCGTTTCCGATACCGAAAAAGATGGGTACGCCAAAAACAAAAAGGACCCAGGAGCTTTGACCCAAGGCCTCAAGAAAACGCGCCGTAAACAATTTATCTTTGGGTATGGGTTGAACCGTTAGAAATTCGAGTTCGTCAGCAAGATAGAAAGTACTAAAGGTCGTTACTATATTTGAAAACGAAAGCAGGCCTAGAAAAACAAGAAAAGTAATCGAGATCAGTTTTTGAATCAGCAATTCGCCAACGGGCTCGATCAGCAAGGCTTGGCTTGCCAACCATCGTGACCAATAAAAAAGCTGATACCAAAAGAAGGCACTTAGAACCAGAAAGGCAGGGATGCGGTGTCGTCCTCCCTGACCGGAACGAAAGCTTCCGCGAAGGGCTTGAAGTTTTACGAAGAGGAGACGCCAGACCATATCTACTCTCCTGACCAGGAGTTGGGCTCGCTTTTAGCTGCTCCCCCGAAACGATTTGCCACAGCCTCGTCTCGCTCTTGTTTGGATTCGGAGGTGATTTTGAGGAAGACTTGTTCCAAAGATCCTTCGTCTTGGCCAGAACTTAAACGAAGCTCATTTAAATTTCCTTGAGCGACAATCTTTCCATGGTTGACGATCGCAATCTCATCACAGACCTCTTCGGCGACTTCCAATGTGTGTGTGGACAAGAGAATGGTCATACCTTCCTCCTGGGTGAGAGTGCGAAAGAGTTCTTTGACGAGGTGATGGCCTTTGGGATCCAGTCCTACCATCGGTTCGTCGACGACGAGCAGCTTGGGCTGAGGGAGAAGCGCGCCAGCAAAGACCACCCGTTGTTTCATGCCATGGGAAAAACTTTCAATCAATCCGTCGGCCCATTCGGATAACTCGAAGAGTTCCAATAGTTCACGAATGCGCGACGCCGCGAGCTTACCCGACATATGGTAGAGGCCGCCGATAAAACGAAGGTACTCAAAGGCGGTAAGTTTATCGTAAACGTAGGGACGGTCGGGAATGAATCCGGTAATTGATTTCGTATAGGTCGGATCTTTTGCGGTATCAACGCCGTCAATCGTAATCGTTCCCGAGGTCGGGTGGAGGAGGCCCGTTATCATCTTTAGCGTTGTTGTTTTGCCGGCACCGTTGGGTCCAAGAACGCCAAACACTTTTCCGGGTGGGACCTCAAGATTCATTTCGTCAACGGCGGTAAACTTACCGTATTCCTTTCTTAATTTTTTTAAGGAAACGATACTCTCGATATTTTTTTCAGTCATTCTAATATTCCGGGACTAATTGAAATCGGCAGTCTGGCCGGATTTTGAAGAGTGATAAGGCTGTATTTTCACACGCCCAAGGAGATCTAAAAAGCGCGGAGATTCGGGATCGTTAGAAGAAAAAAAGCGGATCGTATTCGTTGTAACTTTTCCATCTTTTTCAGTGGCATCGACCTCGTAAAAGCGTTGACCCTCCCAAAACTCGACCCATTGATGGGCGACGAATTTACCATCTTTATCCGCTTTTACGCCGTACACAAAACGAGAAGGTAGACCGGATCGTCTTAACGCAGCAAGAGTTACGATTGAGAATTCGGTACAATCTCCTTCTCCGCGAGCATAAATCGCGCTGGCGGGAAGAGGGGTTTTGACGGGAACTATCTTCATCTTTTCGCTAACTTGCTTAACAATATGGAGTGCGATGGGAAGAACATTTTTATCGCTCGATATTGCTGCGAAATTGAATACCTCATGTTGGTAATCGATTCTTGGCGTCGCCTTTAGAGCTTCTTCCTCCTCTTCGGAAGAAATATTTTTTATGGATTCCATCGAGTTCGTGTCAACGATAGCTCCCTCGTCGGTCCATCGGATCAATTTCTGAGAAAAGCTAGATAGGGGAAGATTTTCAGATTCTTGAATCCCTGAAATCACATAACTGGATTCGCCTGACGCGCCAAAGAAGGCTTGTCCGAGTTCTAATTCTACACCTTCTCGATCTCCTTTTTTTGCAACGCGCATCGCACGTGCACGGGATCGACCAAAACTTGGGGCGACGCGGCTGGCGACGATTTGAAAAGGAAACTCTTGAATGAGCACGCCGCCTTCTTTGTCGACGTAAACATCCAAGGCATTACCGGCAATTTTTTGAATGAAATGGCGGGCGGGTATTTTTTCGCCGTAGAGATCGACATCTTTGAATTCGACAAACTCAAAAACCATTTCGCTCATTCCCAAGGAAAGTGCATCAAAGAATTTCTCTTTGTAGATCGATCCAGGTTTCAAATCTTTCAATGTTGCAAGGGTGCGATAGACATGGGTTGACAATTTGGGCGCTTTTTTGAGTTGAATGGTACGATTCATCTCCTGCATGCTACTTGTTATTTTTACCTCGCTTCCCTCTACTTCAGCCTCCAAAGAAATTTCCTTGGGTCCGACTTTGGTGATCGTTCGCACATTGCGGATAATACCATTTTTACTCATCGTACTCTTAATATCACTTTTCACGGATCCGATCGGATTCATATTGATAAAAAGGGTGTATTCGAAGAGCCAGTCTTGATCTAGATCGGTACGGGTCTCGTGGATGTAGCCGATTTCCTTGTTACCGCGAACGAGGAGCATCCACGATTCGCCCTCTTCAAGCGCGATTTCAGCGAGCTTGCCATCTGCAGACACAAGATGCTTAGGACGGTATTCTTGCCACCCAATATTAGCGATGAGAACCAACCAGACTATTAGAATTGAACCACCGACGACATCAAAGAATCTCAACTATTTTCTCCACTTCATTCGCTTTGCGCACACCTGAAACAAGTGTATCGTAGCGAAGAAGAAAGATTGTTAAAAGGACGATCGTGATTATCAAAGGGTAGAATTTAGAAGATGTCAGAAAGCAAATCGACACAATTTCAATTCAAATTTGCGGGCGTAGAAATCGAGATAAAAGGCGAGCCTGGTTTCGTGAATCGAATGTATAGAACTATTCTCGCCGATGTTGAACGTGCCCGAACCTTCGAGGATTTTCATCTCTCCGAAGTAGCTGATGACGACTCTTTGAGTAAAAAGATCATTTGGATCCATCGATGTAGCGAAATGATGAATAAGATCTACATGTCGACCTTAAGAGAATTGAAGCAAAACAAAACCCTTCAAATGTTAGACTTACAAGGGGTTGGGGTTATCTACTGTGATCCCAAGGCGCTGGGAGCCGTCCTTAAAAACCATGAAGAAGGGCAAACCCTGTGGGCGGAGCTCACCACCCAAGGAAAACTTAAAATAGCCAAATCGACCGGGGAAAAGCAGTGAGACTCTTCGATACGCACGCACATTTGGACTTCCCTTTTCTCAGGGACCAAATTGAAGACGTATTAGCGCGCGCGAAAGAAAAAGGTGTTGAAAAGATCGTGACCATCGGTGCTAGCCGAGGTCTTCAGTCCAATATCGATGCGATTGCGATCGCCGAAGAATTTGAAAATGTTTGGTGTTCCATCGGCCTTCACCCTCACGACGCTGGAAAATGCGATATGGAGGTTTACGAGGAAATCGAAAAACGTTTTTCAAAACACGAGAAAGTCGTCGCGATTGGAGAGACCGGATTAGATTATTTTTACGATCATGCGCCAAAAGAAGAACAAAAATTTTACTTTAGAAAGTACCTTCAGCTGTCTAAAACACTCGATAAGCCGATCATCATTCATGCCAGAGATGCCGACGAAGATACGATTACCATCCTCAAGGAGGAAGGTGTTAGGAAAGGGATCTTGCATTGTTTTACGGGATCAAAATGGATGGCAGAAGAACTCTTTAAGCCTGAACTCGATTTCTACCTCTCCTTCTCCGGTATTGTTACTTTCAAAAATGCGAAGGACCTTCTCGACATTGCCTGCGGTGTTCCCATTGACAGAATTTTGGTTGAAACCGATTCCCCCTATCTGGCACCCACTCCTCACCGCGGAAAGAAAAATGAACCGGCTTTTGTCTATCATACCGCCGCGGCTATCGCGGCAGGAAAAGGAATGGACCTCGACACATTTAGTAATCATGCTTACGAAAATGCGCACCGTGTTTTTGGGCTTGAGCTTTAGTGGAACCCTTCAGCATTATTCTCATCGTTCTTTCACTTCTTTCCGGCAGCGCGATTAGTGCACGCGCCTTAGGGCGTTATCGAAAGAAAAAGAAGCAACTTTTCCGTGCATCTTTGGTCGAACACGCTGTCAATATTAGGGGAGAGGACCTCACGATTTTTGCCCTCTTTTGGGATTTGGGCGTAAGCGATTATGCGTTAGAAATCATGGCCGCCCAGCGCGTTCTACCGCGAGATATCTCTGAACTTCCCGCGGCTTTAGAGCAGTTCGAACATCTGGTTCTCAACTACGAATCCTACGGGGCATTCTCTCGGGATATGTTGGATGCGATTCAAGAATTTTACGATCTACACAAACAAGCCGGACCGAGACGACATGTTCCAGCCTTGAAAAGCACCGATCGTAAATCGATAAAAATCGCCGCAATTGGAAGTACGCAGACAAGCCCGTCAAAAAACGAGCTCATTCCCTACCATAATCCTATCCTAGATTTAGATCGCGATATTGACGGACGTGTGGCTGCAAGGTCGGACGATATTCCCCTACTCGCCTTCGGCAGTGATGGAGACGTTATCGACATTGATGAAGTCGGTGTCGTCAGCGCGTTGGATTTTTTAGAGGGACTTTTTTATGGCTCCTTTAAATCGAAAATTGATAAATGGTTTAAGCTACGTCAGTTACGGCGACTCAAAACCGAACTCGATCAAGAGCTCATTGATTTCCATCAATATTTCGTTAACCAAACACGATGTGTACCGCATTTTGTAGACCATATTTATGATATGGCAACGCGCTGGGAGAAAGAAAAGCAGCGTATTGAAGCGCTTCGAATCAAGCGACCGTGGATGAATAAACCGTGGTCTAAGGTTGCCGATTTGCTCGTCGATCATGCACTTGAAAAAGCGACAAAGCTCCAGACCCTCGCCAGGGATAACATCGATTTTACTCTGGGCAGAATCGCCGCCCAAGCTAGAATGGGAAACCCTTCGCTGGCCGGATATTTGGTTTATTTAAATCAACACGCGTTTTTCGCCGGACGTTCGCCGGGATACGGTGAGGGCGTAAGAAAAATTGAAAGAGCAGCATATCGCGTTCAACAGGAAATCGTTTCTTTAAAACGACAAGGAGTTATTTGATGAAAGATAAAATGGTCGCCATGGTTAAAAGGATCCAAGACGAGATTTGTGAGGCGATAGAAGCGCGGGAAAGAGTGCCCTTTCACGAGGATAAATGGAAACGCGAGGGGGGCGGGGGTGGACGAACGCGTGTGATTCAGGGCGGATCTATTTTCGAAAAAGCTGGCGTTAACGTTAGCCAAGTGTATGGAACGCTCTCCCCAGAAGCGGCGAGTGAAATGGGCGGCGGACACGATTCGAGTGATCTATCCTTCTTCGCCACAGGCGTGAGCCTGGTCATGCATCCCAACAATCCTTTCGTTCCGACGGTTCACGCCAACTTTCGTTATTTCGAACGTGGCGATGGATCGAGCTGGTGGTTTGGAGGCGGTGCAGACCTCACACCGAGCTATCTTTTTGAAGAAGATGCAACTCATTTTCATCAAACCTTCAAAAACGCATGTGACCTTCACGACGCCGCGTATTATCCGAAGTTCAAAAAGTGGTGTGATGAGTATTTTTATATTAAGCACCGTGGCGAATCGCGCGGTGTGGGCGGCATCTTTTTTGACAACCATAAAGCGCCAGATGCCGAGCGTGCGTTTTCTTTTACGAAAGATTGCGCAGATGCTTTTCTTCCTTCCTATCTTCCAATTTTGGATCGCCGTTTGGGATCCGAGTTTACAAGTGCACAAAAGGACTGGCAGCAGATCAGACGTGGACGCTATGTGGAGTTCAACCTGGTTTATGATCGGGGAACAAAGTTTGGGCTCAATACCCAAGGTAGAATCGAGTCGATATTGATGTCGCTCCCCTTGACCTCGCGATGGGAGTACTGCCATGAAACCGAAAAAGGTTCTGCTGAAGAGGCCCTTGTCGACGTTTTGAAAAATCCGCGCGAGTGGGCGCCCTAGCTAACTTGGTAAACCAAACTACCAATCTTTAAAGTTTCTATTCTTTTTCTTGTCTGATTTTTTCTTCTTATTTTTTAAACGACGTTCTTTAGCCCGCCTCGAAGGTTTGGTTTTTTTTCGTCTTTTTGGAACCTTCAACGCCGCGAGAAGAAGTCTGCAAAAGCGTTCTTGAACATCACTCTTGTTTCGTTTTTGACTACGGTTGGCGTCCGAGGATAGTTTTATAATCCCCTCATCGGTGAGGTAGGTTGATAATTTTTTCCGAACTCGGCTTTTTTGAATCGGTCCTAAAAGTTCTGTATTTTCCAGATCCCATTTTAGCGTGACGCGCGTCTCAGATTTATTGGCGTGTTGGCCGCCGGGTCCGCTTGAGCGGCTCGTCACATAAGTCAATTCCGAACTGGGAATCGTTAAATTTTTCCTAATTTCTAAATCCATGGCGCGATGATGCAACTTTCTTCTACAATTTGCAAACGTGGGATTTCATCGTAGTGTGATCATTTTCGGCGGGTTGAATGAAAAGAGGTTTCTTCTTTGGAGTGAAGAGAAGTCCCCCTCTGCCTCTGGGAGAGGGCGCCCTGAGGATGTGTGTTAGCACTTCCGAGGAAGTACTCTTGGGGTGCTAGTCATTTGTGCAGCTCTGCTGTAGAGGGTCGTCAACGAAAGCAAGTTCTCTCAAAATCCCGCTGTTCTGGATCACACTAATTTCATCGGGTATTTTACCCGAGCGGAGCTTAAACCCTGACTCAGGGATGGATATTCTGTTGGCTATCCTCGAAAGTCATTTGGAAGGATAATGTCAGTTGGGTTTCGTCGCCTTGCTCCATCAACGCCAACCTACCGCCTCATAAACTTTTCGCCTTTATTTACGGGTAAAAAAAAACTCCGCAATGCGGAGTGTAGAAAAAGAAAAGAGAGTCTACATTCGGGCTTCTTTTAAGCGCTCGATAAGATCAGCTTTTTTCCCACTAATCTTAAGGCCCTTTTCCTTGCACAAAGCTTTAAGGTCGGCGGCTTTCATAGAATCAAGATCGACGCTTTCTGAAAGCGCTTCTTTCTTAGATTCGCTCTTCTTAGGCTCGTCGGCTTTCTTCGCTTTTTCAGCCTTTGGGGCTGCTTTCTTCTTAGGCTTTTTCTTGGTGACTTTCTTCTCTTCCGGGTCAGGCCATTTCACTTCTTTCAAAGTAGCCTCGCCCAAAAGATGATTGAGTGTTTTCTCAAGCAAGGCTGAAACGGCCATGCCTTGTTGGCGATTTGGATCTTGCTGAATGTACTGTGCAAACTGCTGCGGCGTAACGCCGGCGTGACGCGCTTGGTGAACGTAATATTTTTGGATGTCTTCGTTCTCGAGTTTGAGTCCTTCTTTGTCGGCAATGGCGAGCAAAAGAAACTCTGCTCGGAGACGTTCAACACTTTCTTCTCGAATGTCTTCCTGGAAAGTATCAAAATCAAAGTCGGTAAAATCCTGACCTTGTTGTTGCATTTGTTGGAAGCGATTTTGAACGCCGTGTTGAACCTGCTGCTCTAAAAATTTAGGCGGAAGTTCAAATTGATTTTGCTCAAGCAATTTATCCATCAAATCATCTTGTGCGATATGAGCTGCCGAATGTTCCTTTTGCTCAGCCAAGGATTCTTCAATTTTCGTTTTCAGTTCCGTAAGGGTTTTTACTTCGGCTCCCGTTTCGGCTGCGAAATCGTCATTGAGTTCGGGAAGAACGCGTTTCTTAACGGCGCTAATGGTTAATTCCAAATCGAATGTTTCTGCATCGATTTCGACAGGGAAATCTTCAGTTGCGTCAATTTTTGCAACGACGGTTGTCTCGAATTTTGCGCCCTTGAGCGCTTTATTGATGCCCTTGGAGGTTCGTTCGTCACCGATGATAACTTGGGCATCTTTGCCATTGAAATCTTTAAGTGCTTCGTCGTCGTCGACGGCCTTAAAGTCGAAGGTTACAACGTCGCCTTCTTCAATTTTCGATCGTGTTTCGATGGGCTCAAGAACGGCCATCTGATCCCTGAGCAACTCAATTTGGGTATCGATGTCTTTATCGCTGACTTCTACTTTCGGCTTACCGACTTCCATTCCAAGGTATCCTACGGGATCCAAAGCGGGGCGAAGTTCAAAGTGAAAATCGAACACGAGCTCGCTTCCTGCGACACCAAAAGAGGTCACATTGGGGCGATCGATGAAGATAACATTTTCGGCATCTTGAACAATTTCGTCCACATATTTTCTAACGAGGTTTTCAACGACATCCTGCTGAACGGCGTTACCGTATTGCTTTCTCATGACGTTAATTGGAATCTTGCCTTTGCGAAAACCGCGTACTTTTACACGCTTAGATAATTTTCTAAGTTCGCGAACGACAGTTTTTTCAAATTCGTCGTTTGGAATATTTACGTTTGCAAAACGTGAGAGAGCATCGGTTTCTTGAACTTGATAGGGCATGACTTCGCCTGAGGTTTCAGAGGAGTAATTAGAAAAAAGTACGAGAGGGGGGAGTCGAACCCCCACGAGTTGCCCCACTGGAACCTAAATCCAGCGCGTCTACCAGTTCCGCCACTCTCGCATATCGCATAGCTGCTGCAAAACACCAACTTAACGAATAGTGCACCCTGTAGGATTCGAACCTACGACCTACGGATTCGAAGTCCGGTGCTCTATCCAGCTGAGCTAAGGATGCGTTTTACGATGTTTCCATCGAAAGGGTGGCTGACGGGATTTGAACCCGCGACCCCCGGTACCACAAACCGGTGTTCTAACCAGCTGAACTACAGCCACCATATATGTCATCGCGTTACCTAACACGAAGGCGGCGGAAATTATTCTCCAAACTAGAAAATGTCAAGCTAACAAATAAAATTGAAGTTATTTCTTTGCGATCTTCGTGACTTTTTTGGGAAATTGAAACGCCGTGTTCGCTTAAAACGCGGTTAATTCACAAGAAGCACGTTTCGATGGGTATTTCTCATCACCTTATGGGATACCGAACCCACTCTTCCTGAATGACGGGAAACGCCTAAAACGATAAGATCGCAATCGTTTTTATCCGCATATTCGATGATCGTCTCGGCAGGCTCTCCAACAAGGATCTTTTTTCCTTTCAGCTTTGGGCTGAGTTTATCGTAGGTACCAAATTTGAGGCCCTGATTTTGTGAGGTTCTTTCGAACATCGCCTCAATGCGAGATCGACATTTACCGATCAATTTTTTTCTATTCAAACCCGTGTTCAACTGGAGCAATTCTCTGACGTCGTCGTTCCCGTCCGGAATCACAACCAGGGTTTCCATTTCCGCATTGATCTGACAAGCGAGTTGGGCTGCAAAGTTTAAAATATGTGCGCTTGATTCTGAAAGATCGATGGCGACCAAGATCTTTTTTATTTGATTTTTATCGCGAACCAAAAGGGTGGGTTTAATAGGTAAGCCGACGACTTTTTCCGCATAAGCACCGATTCTTCCTTTTTCTTGCTCGCGATCGTCGCCGAGGATGACAAGATCTGCGGGGGAGGATTGGAGGCGAGAGGCGGTGGATTCCTTGTCCAAAAAATTAAGGTGGAGGGTGTTCTGTTTTTTTAACTTAAATTTTTCTTCGTAGTACAGACGTGCTTTCGACAAGATTTGGTAGTCAATTTCGTCGCGATCTTCGCCTAGTCCTGCATAAGGGAAAAGGATATCGTTGACGAAAGTGGGCCAACGTTGGACTTCGTGGAAGAGTTCAAGGGTCTGTGCTCCCAAATTTTTTGCAAGCGAGAACGCAGCAAGAGAAGCAGATCCATCATTAATGGGGATGAGTATGGACTCAATATTTTTTGTCATTCTTTACCTCAAACATCGAGGCAAAGCGTCAAATGCGAAAAGAATTATCCGAGATTATCAAAGGTGTCCGGTTTCCCGTCTCCTGTTGTATCCCATCCCGTTCGAACGGGTCGGGAGGACTCGTAGTATTCCCAGATATCCACGTCACCATCACCATCTTCATCTCGTTCGATGAGAAGAAGTTTGCCTTTGGTGTCATAGAATTTTACGATCGTGAACAACCCGGAAAAGTCAGTCGATAGCTCTTTTCTGGTCATCACGCCTTTGCTGTAAAAAATCACGAGATCGACGCGTTGATCCAAATCGAGATCCATTTCCTCTTCTACGATACTTCCGCTTTCGTCTGGATATTGCCAGAGGTCCACTTTTCCATCGAAGTTGAGATCTCTTTCAATTCTTTTTTTCCCGTTTTTGGAAAGAATCCACTGGTCGGGCTTATCATCTTGATTAAGGTCAAAGGTGGTCACGGACCATCCGGATCGGGAGGCATTTTCATTCCTAGCCCGCTCCTTTCCTTGACCTCCAAGAGGTAATTTGCCTTCTTCTTTCTGGGTCTCAGCCCCACAACCAAGAAGTATAAAAGATAAAAATGTTAGAATCGATACAATTTTCATTTTGTGCCATTTGACGTTTTGCTTTCGTCTTTAAGAAGTGAATAGCAAACTTTCAAGTTCTCCGCTAGCGAAGGTTTAATCTAGCCGAATCTAAAGTTAAGGCCAAGGCAGGTTTAAAGATAGTATTTCTGGCGGGACCTAATTCTGCGACTGGAAAAGTGCGTCGGCGATCCGAAATCAAGATGCATTTTTATCGAGAAGGGGGTCCAAATCAGAATGCGGGTTTGTCGAACAAACCTATAAACATTTGAATTTTATATCATTTTAAGACATGCTTAGGCGCGTTTTTTGGCAACTTTTTGTACCTCTTCAAGATCGGCTTGTGATCCGCGAGATGATCCAGTAGATCAGCGCACCACTTAAAAAACCCTATTCCGTTAAAAAGAAAGGGTACAAAAGAAAGGACTGAGATGGCAGCTGCAGTTGAGAAAAAAATTGAAAAACAAGAGGAAAGTCAGGGTTCTATTTATCTTCCCATCTCACTTCCCGACTATGAAGGACCGCTCGAACTTCTACTCGACCTGATCCGAAAACATGAAATAGATATCATGGATATCCCGATTTCTTTGATTACGGCCGAATACCTGAGACACATTGAAGCGATGGAAAAACTCGATATTGAGTTGAGCGCGGAATGGTTAGAAATGGCCTCCATGCTGGTTCTTATCAAATCAAAAATGCTTCTTCCAAAAATTGTTGAAGTTGTCGAAGACGAAGATGGGCCTGATCCGCGCGCGGAACTGGTCGCAAGAATTCTTGAATATCAAAAATATAAACAAGCCGCCGAGGCCCTGGACGAACGCCCCGTCCTTGATCGAGATGTTTTCAATCACGCCTCTAAGGTGTCCTTTTTTAAAGAACTTGTTGGACCTCCGGATCTTAAAAAAGCATCTGTGACTGACCTTATGTCAGCTATCCAACGCATTATCTCGCGATCCAAAAAACGTGGTGAGTGGGTATTGGATATGAGCTCTCAAAAATTATCTCTTCGAAGTGTCATGCTTGATGTGACAACGATTCTCAATAAAAAACCCAAGGTTACCTTTGAAGAATTGTTCTCCGCCTTCGAAATCACACGAGAAAGAGTGATCACAACATTTTTAGCTTTGCTCGAACTCACGAAAATGAAAATCATTAAAATCATGCAAACCCAACTCGAAAGCGAGCCCACCTTATATGTAGAACGCGCTATTGCCGATGCTGCTGAATTTGAACTCGAACTCGATTTCGGTGCGGTTTAATTCATGTCCAACGAAGTAAAAGACGATCCACAAACGAGCGATTCCCCAAACACCGACACGAGCGTAGAAGAGTCCGAGGCAAGCACGCCGGAAATTCCTTCTAACTCGGCGAACGAGAATAAAAGCCTCGATCCGTTGAATCAACCTGAAACGGGTGATGCAGACGATCGTTCAACGGATGAGATTAAAAAAGAAGACGACATCGAAGAAGATGTGGAATTGTGGGATGATCTCACAACCAAATCCGCCATCGAGGCGCTCTTATTTGTCGCCGACGATCCCCTGACCAAATTAGAACTTTCAAAATTGGTTGTGTACGCCGACAAGGCAACGATCAATCGCGCGCTAACCCAATTGATGTTGGAATACGCGGGAGATCGCGGTATTCACCTCGTCGAAATTGACGGCGGACTCCAGTTTAGAACCAACGCCGATCTTTCAGAGGTTATTTTGCGAATGTATGAAGCCAAACCGCTTCGCCTTTCCAAAGCCATTCTAGAAACCTTAGCCATCGTGGCCTATCAACAGCCTGTTACAAAAGCCCGGGCCGATGAAATTCGCGGCGTGGATTGTTCAGGCTCGCTAAAGAAGCTCATCAACTTTGAGCTTGTTGCCGTCATCGGACGTGCCGATGATATCGGCCGACCGAATCTTTACGCCACGACCACACGTTTTTTAGAATTTTTTGGGATGAATTCCATCACCGATATGCCGACTTTGGAAGAGTTTGAAGTCGACGCATTAGAATTGGTTGGGGAAGATTTACGCGAGTTCCTACCCGAAGATAATCGCGCCTCCATTCTCGCAGATCACGTCGAAGAAGGCTTGCTCGAACGCGAAGAACGCCCCCACGAACTAGGCGAAAGTCCCGAGGACCTGCCTGACGAAGACGTGCCCGAGGAAGACTCTCCTCAGCAAGACGCTCCCCAAGAACAACGTATCTACTCCTCCTCTGCCGCAAATGATGATGGCGTAGCCCACTCCGAAGAAGAATAAAATGGAAAGATTGCAAAAATTTCTCTCTCGCGCTGGTGTTGCCAGTCGACGAAAATCTGAAAAACTTATTTCTGAGGGCCTGGTCAGCGTCAATGGAAATCTTGTCACCGAAATGGGCCTCAAGATCGATCCCGAAACGGACCGTATCGAGGTTGAAGGACGCGTGATCTCGCCGCCCAAAAAATTGCTCTATTTTCTGGTGAATAAACCCAGAGGATACATCTGCACCCTTGACGATCCCCAGGGACGTAAAATTATTACCGATCTCTTGCCCAAAAGAACGCCGCGTGTTTGGCCTGTAGGTCGACTTGATTGGGACTCCGAAGGATTGATTATTCTGACCAACGACGGCGAGCTTACCAACATGCTCACCCATCCCAAGTTTGAAGTTACAAAACTTTATGCGGTGAAGATAAAAGGGAAAATTGAGAAAGCGGACCCTGGTTTTAAAGCGCTCAGAGAAGGGGTTGAAGATCCCGAAACAAAGAAAATCATGGTTGCCAAGACCGCCCATTTCTTTAAATCCACGGGACAAAATACCTGGATCGAAATCATCTTAACATCGGGGCAAAATCGTCAGATTCGTAGAATGTGCGAAACCCTAGGGTGGGAAGTTCAACGCCTTCGACGCATTGCTATCGCAGACATTACGATGAAAGGTGTCTCGGCCGGTAATTTTCGTAATCTTGAAGAGTTTGAAGTCCACCAGCTTTACGAAAACTTCGGCCAGAAAACGCCTGACGAGGCGAAAAAATCTAAACGTGCCACGAAAAGATCCCGAAAATAAAGACAAAAAAAAAGAACCGATTTGGTTCTTTTTTTTTAGTAGCGGGGGTAGGATTCGAACCTACGACCTTCGGGTTATGAGCCCGACGAGATACCTGGCTTCTCCACCCCGCATCAGGGAGTCGGTTAATAAGACGAAGGGGTATTTGTGTCAATGTGTTTTTATGATTATTTAACAAAAAAATAATTCATACCCCCAAATCGTGGATTTTTTTTCCTGTTTTCTTCGACAGATATTGACGATTTTCTGAGATCGGTTAACCATAGACTTATGAAAATGAAGAAAAAAAAGCGCTCCAATTTATGCCCCTGTCAATCCTCGTTGACCTATGCGAAATGCTGCAAACAATTCCACAGTGGAAAAGCAGAAGCAGACTCGCCTGAGGCACTCATGCGATCTCGATACTCGGCCTACGTAAAGGGAGAAATCGACTATCTCATCAACACCACAGATATGAATGGACCCCTTTGGCGAAATGACCGAGATGAATGGTTTGAAGAACTTTCTCTTTTCAGTCGGGAAACCCATTTTCAAGGCCTAGAAATCCTTGACGTCAGCTCGCATTATGTTCGTTTTGAAGCCACCTTGGAAATCGATGGAAACGATGCCTCCTTTATCGAAACGAGTCGATTTACAGAAGAAGGTGAGAAGTGGTTCTATCACTCTGCCGAATTCGAATAAGAGAATCGTAATTACACCTTTTGACAAACAGATCGGTTTATGAAACAAGCCATCTATGACTATAATCACACCTAAAAAAATGATTCTCGAATTTCTGAATGTGAGCAAATCTAAGCTCAGTTCGGGAACCTTTGTTCATGTTGGAAAAATCCTCGGTTTCGAAGGAAACAGCGTACGTGTGACGCTCTCCAGGCTAAAAAAACGCGGCCTGCTTCATCACGACGAAGAGGGAGGATACGAACTGGCTGAGGCAGGTATTGCAACGCGTGTGCATATCTCCCAATGGCAAACCTTGGCCGATGTACCCAAGAAAAAGTGGGATGGTAGTTTCGTCATTGCGCTAACAACAGATCTCCCTCGGACGCGTAAAGAGATTACCAAACGCGAGCGAGCGTTAACAATGCTCGGATTTCGCGTCATACGTACCCGTATTTGGATCCGTCCCAATAACCTTGAAACGCTTGACCTATTAAAGAAACGTCTTGTTTCTTTAGGGGTAGAAGAGAATCTTCTTTTGCTCACCAGTAGTGAATTCGAATCTGGGGTAAAAGAGGACGTGATTGCCTTGTGGGATATTGCGACATTAAACGAAAATTATCGGCAGATTCCGGCGCTTCTCGATGAGAGTCGATTAAAGTGCGAAACGCTAAACCGCGACGAGAGTGCCAGAGAATATTACTTAACGGGAAGTCGCCTCTTAGAAAGAGTGATCCAAGATCCGGTTCTTCCCTCGGAGTTAATTGATGTTAAGGCGAGGACTGCGGCGATTAAAGCGTTGGCTAGTTTTGATGTTGATGGACATAAATTGTGGGCAGAAATCTTTGCAGAGGTCGCGAAATGAAACGCAAAATTTCAGACTATTTAACCAAAGAAGAGATAAAAGAATGGCGTAGCCCCCCACGTTATCGGGGTGCTTTTGATGTGATTCTAGATTGGGCAATGATTGGCGGCTCGATGTATCTTGTCCATTTTTTCAAAAGCTGGTGGTCGGTTCTCATTGCCTTAACCCTTATCGGTGGTCGCCAACTCGCACTCGCGATATTGATGCACGAGGGCTCCCACCGCGTGCTGTTTAAGAATCGTCGAGTCAATGATTGGGTTTCCCACTGGCTATGCGGCGCTCCAATTTGGGCGTCCTTTGAAAGGTATCGTCCCCACCATATCGCCCATCATTCCTATACGGGAACGGAGAAAGACACCGATCTAAATTTGGTTCTTCCCTACCCTATTACATCGGCATCTTTTTTTAGAAAGTGTTTTCGAGACCTAAGTGGAATCGCAGGACTTCGGCGCTTGGTTGGAAAATTTTTAATGGACGCCGAACGTATTACCTACTCGGCGTCGATGGGTCAAAAAGCGATTGAAGACAAAAGTTTTGGGCGTAGTGTTGGAGCATTGGTTAAAAATGCTGGTCCAACGCTCCTCACCAACCTCCTTCTTTTTGGACTATTGCTGGCCCTGGGGGCGCCGGAACTCTACCTTTTATGGTTCGCCTCTTGGATGACGACCTTCGGATTATGCATGCGTATTCGTTCGATCTCCGAGCACGTTGGCGTGGAACTGAGCGATAATGTATTCAAAAATACGCGCACCACTTATGCAACCCTCCTCGCACGCGTGACCTGTGCGCCTCACCATGTGAACTATCATCTAGAGCACCATCTATTAATGACGGTCCCCCATTATAAGCTCAAGAAGCTCCATCATTTTCTGCTAGAACGTGGCGCTTATATGGAAAGTCCTATCGCGCAGGGGTATTCTGAGCTGTGGTCCAAGGCGATAAAGTCGCGTAGCCAAATCGCCTAAAATCGAAGAAATGGCGACTTAAAATTGCCTAGGCTTTCCAGAACCTATAGGATGCAAGAGAACATCGTCACAGGATATACACATGTTGAAGCACGGATTTATGTTATGCATTGCCCTCTTTTTTGTTGGGTGTGCAGACGCGGCTCTGGAAAATAATGGAACGAATAACGGCGACAATAACGGCTTGAATAATGGGGAAGATGGTTGCCAAGATAAAGATGGTGACGGATTCATGGGCCAATCGCCAACATGTAGAAATGGTAACGATTGCAACGATTCTTCAGCGGGAACAAATCCATCCATTGCCGAAGTTTGCGGCGATCGCCAGGACAACAATTGTGATGGTCAAATAGACGAAGGATGCAATGCTATGGGTGGTGAGTGTGTGGATAACGACGGTGATCGTTTTGGAGTTGGCGCTGGTTGTTTTGGAATGGATTGCGATGATAATAACGCCCAGATCAACCCGCGAGCCAAAGAAATCTGCGGAAACAATATCGATGAAGATTGTAAAGAAGGCGACTTAATGTGTGCCACCAATTGCATGGATGCCGACGGTGACGGATATGGCTTGGAAGGATCGACCGATTGTGAAAAGTCGGAAGTCGACTGTGATGATAGCGACGCCAAAATTTTCCCAGGCGCCAAAGAGATCTGTAATGGAAAGGATGATAATTGTAATGAAACCGGCGATCTAAAGGGAATTGATGAATGCCCTGGTGCTGAACAAGCCTGTGTAGACGATCGATGTATCGGTGGAATAGGCTCTCAATGTGAAAATAATGATGATTGCGCTGGTTCAAATGTACGTTGTGACTCGGCCCAAAATCCAAAAGAATGTCGTGCCGTCGAAGGTGGAAATTGTACCGAAGACAAGAGTTGTCTTGACGGATTGACGTGCGCAAATGGCAAGTGTTCTGGTGATTTTTGCGATTCCAATACCTGCTCGGGAACGTACAATTTCTGTGATTCGGTTTCCTCTGCGTGCGTACAGTGTAATTACGCTGACCCTGATATTGGCGATTTCGATTGTCCCGATTCTGACATCTGTGGAAATGGCGGTTGGTGCGCAACCGAATCTCCCCTCCCCTTCATGGACTGGGATAATGAACGCACGATTAATATCGATCTTTCGATTTGCTGGTTAAATTCTGTGGGCGGAGCCAAGCGCGTTTGCTGGATCTACACCTCCGATAGTACGATAACAACGATCACCAAACGACGGGTTAAAGACGCATGGAAAGCAGGAACCTATGAGGCCTTTTACAACGCCGCGCAGATCGATGCGCTCGATGATATTTGGGGAAAAGGTTTGTTCAATCTTGAAGATATTGATTGGAATGAAGATCTCACGCCGAATATGGATCGTGAAATTTGCATGTGGTATGAGCCCGGCGGCACCTTCTCAGAAGAAACGATGGTGCTCGACTTGTGTACAAACTTCTCTCCTTAAACTCACCCGATCTCTATCTGAGAATCTGAAAAAAAAACGACCTCCGAGACAGAATGAGCAGCCAAAAAGCCGAGGAAACCACACGCATCAGTATTGTCGTTAATCTATGTTTAGCGCTTATCAAAGGAACGGCCGGTTTTGCGGGAAATTCCCACGCACTCATTGCTGATGCTGCCGAATCCTTGACCGATGTACTCTCTTCGATTTTCGTTCTCTTCGGCATTAAATACGCAGCCCTTCCACCAGATGAAAATCATCCTTACGGACACGGAAAAGCGGAACCCCTTATCGCTTTCGTCATCGGTGGATTTCTCATTTTAGTTGCATTGGGCATCGGCTACCAAGCGGTAGTAAATATCGGAAGGCCCCAAGAATTACCCGAAACCTATACCTTATGGATTCTAGTTGGAGTGATCTGTGTCAAAGAAATTCTCTTTCGTTTCGTGAGCAAACGTAGCAAGGAGTTAGAAAGCAGCGCGCTTTTTGCCGATGCCTGGCATCACAGAGCTGACGCTATCACATCCATCATCGCCTTCGTTGGCATCAGTATCGCGATCTATATGGGGAAGGGATTCGAAGCGGCCGACGATTGGGCGGCTCTTTTCGCCTCTATCCTTATCGTCTTCAACGCCATTATTATCTTCAAGCCAGCGATGCGCGAGCTGATGGATGAACATCTCTACGAAGAAAAAATCGCCCAGATCCGTATTCTTGCCCAGGAGGTCGATGGGGTTATCGACACCGAAAAATGTTTTATGCGAAAAGTCGGAACACGTTTTCATGTAGATCTTCATCTTGTTGTTGATGGAGATATCAGTGTGAGAGCGGGGCACGATATCGCCCACGCGCTCAAACGCCATATTCAGACTACGATGCCTGAGGTGCTCGACGTTTTGATTCATGTTGAGCCGGCAGCCATCCTAGACGCCCCCCCTACGCAAACCCATCTTTGATTTCTCTTGCAATCTAACCAAATCATGTGAACCTGGCTGAACTAAATTGTAGGCAAACTCATGAAAATCGCATTTCTGTCTCTTTGTATTTTTCTCGCTGCCTGTGGAATTCCCGAAAAGGAGCACCTTGCTCTAAAAAAGGACTTTGAGGCTCTAAAAATAGAGTTGGCCAATACCCAACAAGAAAAATCTAAAGTCGAAAAAGCTTTGGAAAAAAGCGTTGAAGATTCGAATGCTAAAATCGCCGAATTGGAGATGCGCCAAGAAAAACTTGAGGCCGAACTTGCCGAGTCTAAGGCAGCTCTTTCGATGTACGAATCGAAAACGGGCGGTTTAGAAAAGGCCCTTAAGGCGACGAAAAGCGAACTCGCCGCGTTAAGAAAACAACGAATTCAAGCCGAAAAAAGATTGGCTCAGTACCGCAATCTTGCGAAAAAACTCGCAAGTATGGTTGCCTCAGGGAAGCTTTCTGTAAAAATAAGAAATGGTAAAATGGTCATCGAACTCGCCAATGCTGTCCTCTTTAAATCTGGAAAAGCCAATTTGAAAAAAGATGGTGAGAACGCGCTCGGCGAGCTCGCCTCGGTCCTATCATCGATAAAGAATCGTAATTTTTTAGTAAGTGGACATACGGATAATGTCCCTATGCGTTCTGGAAAATTTAAATCAAACTGGGATCTATCAACCGCCAGAGCAGTAAACGTTGTCACCTTCTTACAAGACAGCGGTGTATCTCCAAAAGTAATGGCAGCGGCTGGTTACGGGGAATATGATCCTGTTGCGTCAAACGAAAATGCTGAAGGAAAAGCATTAAATCGTAGAATTGAAATCGTACTCATGCCTAATTTAGATGAGCTTCCTTCCTTACCCACCAATCTTCTAGAAAAATAATGCGAGGTTTCCATCGAATCTATGGAGGATTTCTTCTTTTTTTTTTCCTCATCTCTTGCACCAATAGAATAGTAAAACCGCCTCCTAATTTTTCAAAACAAGAAAAAACACTTGATGATTCAAGCATCGCCCTAAGGTCGATCTCGATTGAAATCAATCGTGAATTCCTTGGCCTCAACCAAGGCATTTCTGATTTACACACACTCAATGAAATGCGCTTTTCAGATGACTTTCCGCATGATCTTTTTAAACATACCTTAATGTCATGTCTCAATAAAACTCGCCTTGAATTGGACGGACCGCCAAAGTGGGTTGAAAAAGCGCAGTTCTTCGGCGTGAGCTGTTACGTTTTGCCTTTGGACAAATTATATGAATCCTATGGCTCGGAAACGAATCTAGACCAAGTGAAGAAAGGCATGGCGTCGTTGGAAAAAGTTCGCCAACATCGATTTAGAATCCAGAATTTGCTCCAAGATATCTCTCCTCAAGTTGCAAAAATTCGTAAAGATTTAAATATCAAACGAGGAGAGCTCAGACGGAAGAACGATTTTTTGAAAACCAAACGAAATGAATATTCGGATAAAGAATGGCTCGGTGTACTGGGATCTGTTGAAACCTATGTGAAAGAATTGGATGATTTGCAATCGCTCACAAAAACCTTGGTCTTAAACAAAAAACTCTGGTTTACAAAATTAGGGGCCTTGATTGATGTTCTGTACAAAAAAATCGCTACCCTGGGAGAGCCTTGATGTCCAAGGTTGCCAAACTAAAACTCATCATGTTTGTCGTCTTTATCGGCGTCGCGATAACGCTCGTCCTCTCGCCGGGGGTGAGAACCTTTCTTACACATGAAAACATCGCCAGAATTCTGAAAGAATCTGGCAATACCGCGCCCCTGGTCTACGTTCTAAGTTATGCTGCACTCATCGTGATGAGTTTGCCGGGCACCTTGGTAACGGTCGTTGGCGCGACCTTCTTTCCCCTTTTCAAGGCGTTTGTACTCGTACTCAGCGGAGCGATGTTGGGATCCTCGATCAGTTTTGGTATTGGACGCTTACTTGGTAGAGAGGCTATCGAATCTTTTTTAGGCAAAGATTCGCCTTGGATCAGCCACCTCTCGACGTGGGTTGAACGCTTTGAAAATCATGGACTAATGGCAGTCGCATACATGCGTATCGCTTATATGCCTTTTTCCATCTTAAATTATCTAGCACCTCTGACAGGCATCCGATTTCGCGATTTTTTCTGGGGAACCTTTATTGGGATACTTCCTGGTTCTTTCGTTTTCGTTTTCCTGGGGAATGCCATCACCCAGGCCTGGGTAGAATGGGACCTCTCAGCGCTCTACACCTGGAAAAGCACTGTTGCGGTGATTCTATTTGGAGCGAGCCTGCTTTTACCTAAAGCATTGAAAAAACTTACGAAATGGTGAAAACCCTGTATACTTTAAAGTTTTTCTTTAACTAAAGCGCCTGAAAAGCGTAAAATATTTAACAAAATCGTCAATTGTGTTACGATACTTGGGTTAGCTCGCGCTTGGGAGCGTGGATTGACGATATTTAAAATAGAAAAGCACCCTTGAGGTGCTCAAACTCATGAAGGAGTGAAGCGTAATGTTAACGCTAACCAGGAAGGTAGGTGAGTCGATACGCATTGGTGACGATATAGAGATCGTGGTCAAAGAAATTCGCCGAAATCAAGTAAGGATTGGAATTGTTGCGCCGCGTTCGGTTCCGATCTATCGCGAAGAAGTTTATGATACCATCCAATCTGATGAAAAAGAGAACGATGATGAAGAAAAGGAAGACAAACCCGCCTAGTTTTTTGAACGTAAAAAACGGGCTTTAATATAAAAACCCTCATCGTCGAAGATCCCCACATCGGCCCCAATTGGATGGAGGGTCCGCTGAATGCCTTTCAGGCACAATTCTGGACATTCTTCCAATAAATCAATGACATATATTTTGAAAATTAAGTGTTCAGGACTCTCTGACACTGAAATTCGAATTTGATTTTTATCTGTAAATTTTAGCGATAATAAAAATAGAGCGATGAAGGCCTGAATCGCTTTTTGTTCATTTGCACAAATTTTTAAGCCTGGATTCTGAATCTCCAGTTCAATGTCAAAATCGCGGGCTTGGCGGATAAATTGAACGGAAGCGCTCAAGACAGAAACGATAGGGATGCCCCCACGTTGATGATCTTCTACCGTCGTTGTATTCTCCATCACGCGGCACAAAAATGCCACGTTTTCCTGTAAGAGACCGAGAATTTTTTGAAAGGATTCTCCATCTCGGCTGATATCGGCGAGCAAACTCGCCGAGCTTTTAATTACCGTTAGCGGGGTGAGCGCGAGATCGGGAATCACATGCAAACCACGATCATATCGCTGCGATTGCTCTCCAAGCGTGAAGGGGCTCAGTTGAATGACATATTCACGTTCAGATAAATCCTCGTAAAAAATGCGAGAAAGCGTAAGACGGTAGGGATTGCCAGCTAAGGAAACGGGTCTTTTCCAGAGATTCTTGTTCTCTAAAGAGGCATTGATCTCTTCAAAATTCTCCGATATGCCAACTGACTGCAGTAAATATTCCAAATTTTTTGTGTCATATTCGCGAAGAAGAACGCGAGAGGCCTTATTTGAAAATATAAGTTCACTATTATTGTAAATCGCTATCGCCTCTTTGGCGGCGAGAAGAACATGGCGCAACCTCTGAATATCTCGCGGATCTGCATTTTCAAGTGTGAGGCCGATACGAACCATGTCTCCCGGTTCCACAGACTTGACTGCATAGAGGCGAACCTTCTCTCCAGAAAGGAGTTTGTGAATCGATTGTTGGGTCGCCGACTCTTCGTTTAAACCTTTTAGAAAAACATCGATTGCATCAGGATTTTCGAAAAAATTCTTGAAATTTTTCTTCTGAATTTTCGCGATGCTTTTGCTAAAGAGTTCACATGCCGCGA
>Ga0256840_1001204_pt1 | contig 24860 bp, 30 predicted proteins | sample 355202metaG_FD_185969 | JGI IMG/M metagenome (GOLD analysis project Ga0256840, IMG submission 185969) | Hydrothermal vent microbial communities from Mid Atlantic Ridge, Atlantic Ocean - 355-202 | ecosystem: Environmental > Aquatic > Marine > Hydrothermal vents | place: Atlantic Ocean: Mid...
CTGCTCAACGGCTGCTGCTCTAAAAGTATCTCCAGCGGCCAACATCACACTATACCCTTGTTGCTGTAATCTTTGCGCTAGCTTGCCAATAGTTGTTGTTTTACCAGCACCATTAACACCCACAACCAAAATCACATAAGGACCTTGTTTCTCAGGTATGACCAAAGGCTGGCTTACAGGCTCCAATAGTTCCAATAACTGCTGTTTTAAAAGTTCAGATAAAGCATTAACATCTTCTAATTGGTGTTTTTCAACACTTTCTTCTAGCTTAGCAATAATGTCCGTGGTTACATCCATACCCACATCAGCCATTAATAAACTGGTCTCTATCTCTTCCAACAAATCCTGATCAATCTTACGATTCGCAAAGCTTACTACCGATAGTACTGCACCTAAACCTGTGCGCGTTTTTCCAAGCTGTGACTTTAAACGCAGATATAAAGACTCTGGCTCAACTAGCTCAGGCGTTGGTATTTGTACTTTATCGTCAACAACATGCGTATCTCTTTCCTTTAGACTAGCAGAATCTTCCCTTGGTAAAGTAACTTGAATATCATCTGGCAACTTATATTTTGCATGAAACCTAATAAGCAACAAAGGTAACATCAAAATCATAGCTGTAAGACTATGTACTACGCCTAGCCACACAGGCATAGATAACTTAACTAACGCGATTCCCGCAGCAAACTGAATCAACAATAATAAACTTATTGTGACACCAGCCCAACGTACTGATTTAATACGACTGCTAGTAGCTGATAACATCACCCCTGTTAGACTAATAAAAACAATAATTGAAAAAATACGGTGCAGCCAATGCACAGCAATTTTCGCATCAAAGGATAATGGTGCTAAAAAGTTAAACGCATTGATATAATCGGCCTGTGGCCACCATGAATTTAAACACTGCGGAAACCCACCACAGACTAAACCCGCATGGTTTGCTGTGAGCCAAGCACCCAATAACAACTGCAAACCTAGAACAACAATAGCACTAGAAACAAGCCACGATTTAGTGCCATCATTACGCTTAACGTAGCCTGTTTTACTGTGTAAATAAATATGCACAAGCACATACAAGGTAAACGCATTCAACAGATAGTGAGCCAGCTGATTAAGCGCCTGAGTACCCAACCAATGCGCATGCATCCCTAAAGGGATTTGCACACCTACCAAACCAGCTAAAATTAGCGTATAAACAAACAGTTTTAAGCGTGCATTTTTTAGCCAAAGGCTACTCAAGGTTAGCATGCCTAACAGCACAACAATAGCAAAAGCACTGACTGAGTGGGTCAAAGCAATGAGTTCATGATTTGCTATATTTTCTTGACCAAATATCTTCACTACCTGTGTATAACAAGTTAAAAACTCATTACATGTCAGAACTTCAACAGGAACTAAATGCTGATATGCACCCGTACCTGCAAGCAACAAAATAAAAAAACCGACTAAAATAGTTAAAACTCTAAACATACCTACTTACCCAATTTGAGAGATTCTAAGTAATTTTTTCAAATCACTTTTAACAGCATAAGGATCAAAGCCTGCTTTATATTGCATCATCAAATTACCTAATGGGTCCATTAATATTAACATTCCACTAGTAAGCTCTGGCGTTACCTTTTGCTTAATTTCTTTCAGCAGTGCAAGGCTAGGTTTAACCTTTAATAAGCGATCATCGGCATCCCACCATGGCTGAAAGCTTTTTTCTTGAATGCCCTGTACCAGAATGACAGCACGCCTAACACGCGGCAAGTCTTTATTAAGCATTAAGCGTAACTGCTTAGTTGCATGAATTGCATCAATACAAACCTGATTACATTCCTTATCTGGAATAATATTTAAAATAACCCAATGCCCTGCAAGCTCTTTAATATTTTCCACAGAAAAATCATCCACTCCGAGTAAGTCACTCCTTTCTGTCGTAACCACAGGAACAATTAGCTCGCCTTTATTTGTGGACATAGGCTGAAAATTAGGATCTTTTGTTAAATACCATGCAATTGAGAAAGGGATGGCGGTCATTAACGCTAAAATAATAATCGTGCGTTGATTTTTTCTTTGTTGATTAATCATCTTTATATTTTTTACAACTTATCCAAAGTATTAATAATGTTAATGTAAGCGCCAAAGCAAACCATTGCACTGCATAAGCAATATGTTTTTCCGGCGGCATACGAGTGTTTGTCTGCCAATTCCTTATATAACCATTCGGTTGATCAGGCAATAATTGCACCTGAAAATCAAAAATAGGCTGATTAAGCTTTTGGGTGATTTTGGCAGCGTTGATTATTTGCACAACCGAAGGCCAAGAATCACTCGGCTCATCAGCTCCCGCCAAAACTAGGCCTACCCTAGGAAAGTGATTGAGCATACCGTTCACCACTAACTCACCAGAAGGCGGGGTAAAATCAATATTAGGTAATTGTTTCCTGTTTTTACTCATAGCTACCCAACCACGATTAACCAAAACAATTTTACTATTCCCTGTTAGCATAAAAGGGGTCAAAACAAAACCTCCCACTTTACCTCCTATAATTTGATTATCGACTAAAAATTGATGCGCTACATCATAGTGCCCGCGTAATTGTACTTGTCTATACCGCCATTCATCGCTAGTAGCCAATAAATCAGTCAGTGCTACCGGTGCGAGCAACATTTTTTCTTGTTGCGCAGCTATATGCGCTCGCTTAACATCCGCTCTATCCAACTGCCAAAAACCCAAGCGTAATAACAGAACCAGTACAGCAATAAAAACAATAAACGGGATAAGGTTAATTTTCCAGGTATAGTTTAAAAAACTCAGTTTCATCAGGGATACCTAAAATAAAGCTAATAGCATCATCATTACTTAATTAAAATCTTGACTAGGCTTATAATTATCAACTGCCTAGAAAACTCATCCACTCATTAATAGACTATATTACCACTATGCTAAAAATTCTTATCATTCTTGTCTTCTTAACCATTCTTGCCAGCCTTGGTACAGCTCTCTATCACTTAATAAGACATAAAGAGTCTTCTACAAAAACAGTCAAAGCACTGACTTATCGCATCGGAATTTCTCTCGTTTTATTTATCCTATTAGCCATTGCTTTTATGACTGGCTTAATTCAACCTACTGGTATTGGCAGGAATATACAAATGCAGATGCAGATGCAGAAAGATGCACAACAGCAACAAAACAACTTAAGATAAAAAGACTGCCTTTTAAACAGCGGACTAAAGTCCAGCCCTATTGTGGTTCAGACAAAAAAAAAGCACTACCCATACAGGTAGTGCTTTTCTCAGCCCAATGGAATTACTTACATCATATAGACAAAAATAAATAAACCCAACCAGACAACATCAACAAAATGCCAATACCAAGCAGCGGCTTCGAAAGCAAAATGATTTTCAGGTGTAAAATGCCCCTTTGAACTACGGAATAAAACCACAGTCAAAATAATCGCTCCGACACAAACGTGAAAACCATGAAAACCTGTTAGCATAAAGAAAGTTGAACCATAGATACCAGATCCTAAAGTTAAACCCATTTCATGATAAGCTTCTTGATACTCGATTGCTTGAAAAGCAACAAAAATAAAGCCCAAAATCACCGTTGCCGCCAAACCTTTGATTAATTGACTACGATTTTTTTCAATTAGACCATGATGCGCCCAAGTACAAGTCACACCACTGGTTAATAGAATTAAAGTATTCAATAAAGGCAAGCCAAATGCCCCCATAGGCTCATACTCACCACCAATATTTCCAGGTCCATTTGTTGGCCATACAGACTCAAAAGAAGGCCATAACATGCCAGAAGAGCGCCCGGGGCCATCACCAATACTTGCCAACCAATCTACAGATAGATTACGCGTATACCAAAGCGTACCGAAAAATACAGCAAAAAACATAATTTCAGAAAAAATAAACCACATCATTGCCATGCGATAGGAAATACCTACGCCTTTGTTATACATGCCTGTTTCACTTTCTGTTGCCTGTAAAGTGAACCAACCGCCAATCATAATAATAAAAATTGACAAGCCGATCAGCATAAAAGTAGAGCCTGCCGCATTGCCATTTAAGTAGTTTGCAAAACCTGCCAATAAAGTCATCAAACCAATAGTCGCAGCTATTGGCCATGTTGCCTTATGTGGAATGTAATATGCGCCTTGTGTAGACATCATAATCCCCTATTTAGTTAGTAGTATCAAAAAATGTAAGTCCGAATGTTAGCCTTTTATATCGCTCAGGTAAGGCAGGATTAATCACTATCTGCACCTTTAAGTGCTTAGTTTCACCCGCCTCAAAAACCTGAGTATCGAAACAAAAACACTCAGTATTTTTAACGTAGCTTACCGAAGGCCCTGGAGTAACGCTCGGGACTGCCTTTGCAGTCATACGCTGATCGGTTTTATTGCTCGCTGTAAACCCCATACTAATCACCTCACCAGGATGCACTTTAAGCTCGTATTTATCAGCCTTAAAAGCCAAGTTCGTACCGGCACCCAGCGAAGTAATAAACTCCACAGTTATCTCTCTTTGTGTATCAATCGTATAATTTAAAACCGCAGAATCTTGCTTAGTTTTACCATTAATACCTGTTATTTCACACAAAATATCGTACAAAGGTATTAAAGCAACAGCAAATAAAAACATCATAAGCACTAGAAAAACTAAGGCTCGAACTGTTTTTTTATTCTTCCGTTCTAAATCTGCATTCACTAAGAGGTAACCCTTATTACAGCAAAAATATAAATTGAAATTGCAACAACCGCCAATGCGACTGCAGTCAAAATATTTTTTGTTTTAGTAGTCATTATTTTGCTATCACTTTGCTCATATAAACAGCATATGAGCAAAGGATACACACTCCTTAGAAATGTTCAGTTGGAATTTTTTCTGGTGGAGTAGCAAAAGTATGGTATGGCACAGGTGAAGGTAAAGTCCACTCTAAACCATGTTTGTGCGCATCTTCCCAAACCTCATCAGATACTTTCTCGCCAGTACCGCCTTTAATTGTTTTAATCACGATATAAAGAAATAACAACTGACTAAAGCCAAAGATAAAAGCACCAATACTAGATACCATATTCCAATCAGCAAATTGTACTGCATAATCAGGGATACGACGTGGCATACCTGCTAAACCTAAGAAATGCTGCGGAAAAAATAAAATATTAACTGAAATAGCTGATAACCAGAAATGGAATTTAGCTAATTTTTCATCATACATATTCCCCGTCCATTTAGGTAACCAGAAATAACCACCTGCCATTAAAATAAAGACAGATGCTGGAACCAATGTGTAATGAAAATGCGCCACAATAAAATAGGTATCGTGATACTGGAAATCAACCGGAGCCAACGCCATCATTAAACCAGTAAACCCGCCTAATGTGAATAACACCACGAATGCAATTGAAAACAACATAGGTGTTTCAAAAGTCATAGACCCTTGCCACATCGTTGCTGTCCAGTTAAAAATCTTAACTCCCGTTGGAATCGCAATGAGCATAGTGGCGTACATAAAGTACAACTCACCAGCAATAGGCATACCCACTGTAAACATATGGTGCGCCCAAACGATAAATGATAAGAATGCAATTGCAGCTGTCGCATAAACCATAGAGCTGTAACCAAATAAAGGCTTACGCGCAAACACGGGGATAATAGTTGAAGCTACACCAAACGTTGGCAGAATCATGACATACACTTCTGGATGTCCAAAAAACCAGAAAATATGCTGATAAAGTACAGGGTCACCACCACCTGCGGCATTAAAGAAGCTAGTATCGAAGAAACGATCCGTTAATAGCATCGTTACTGCACCTGCAAAAACCGGCATAATCGCAATCAATAAGAATGCCGTGATTAACCAAGTCCAAACGAACAAAGGCATTTTCATCAAGGTCATTTTTGGTGCACGCATATTAAAAATAGTTGCGATGATATTAATCGCCCCCATAATCGATGAGATACCTAACATATGCACAGCAAAAATTGCAAAAGGCAACGCAGCCCCAGTCTGTAATACTAAAGGCGGATACAAAGTCCAACCTGAAGCAGGTGCGCCACCCTCCATGAACAGGGTACTTGCTAATAGCAATATACCACCAACTAACATCCAAAAACTCATGTTATTCATACGAGGTAACGCCATATCAGGCGCACCAATCATTAATGGAATTTGCCAATTAGCAAAACCAACAAATGCAGGCATTACTGCACCAAAGACCATTACCAATGCATGCATTGTCGTCATCGAGTTAAAAAACTGCGGACTAACAAACTGCATACCTGGCTCAAATAACTCGGCACGAATAACCAGTGCCATTGCACCACCGACAAAAAACATCGCTAACGCAAATAATAAATAAAGCGTACCAATATCTTTATGGTTGGTGGTAATTATCCATCTTAAAAGACCTTTCTCAGGCCCGTGATCATGATGTTCATCATGTTCATGTTCAGCTGTTACAGCAGACATAATAATACCTCGTTTAATACTTAAAAAGATTTTGCTTCAAACACACGAACGAATGTTATTCGTCATCATCGTCATAAACGACTTCTGGAATCGCTGCTTGTAAAGATTTGATAGCGGCTGGCTGAATTGAATCACCCACTGCATTACCCAAACCATTACGTATAAATGTTGCTACTGCTGCAAAATCAACAGGATCTAACATTTGCCCAAAGGCAGGCATCATACCTTTACCATTTAGCATTAATTCTACTTGCGCATTCATATCCCCTAATACTACTGGGCTATTTGAAACTGCTGGGAAAGTACCCGCTATACCAGCACCATCTGCCATATGACAAGATGCACAATTATTAGCGTAAACCTTCTCACCTTGCGCAATTAAATCTTCTTGAGTCCAATCTTTTTCTGCAGCACTTGCTGCTTCAACTGCCGCACTTTTTTGCTCTGCAACCCATGCTGCGTAATCTGCTTTTTCCATGGCGATCACTACAATCGGCATAAAACCATGATCTTTACCACATAGCTCAGTACATTGACCGCGATATGTGCCTGCTTTTTCAACAGAAGTCCATGCCTCATTGATAAAACCAGGAATCGTATCTTTTTTCCAACCTAGATCAGGAACCCACCAAGAGTGAATTACATCAGCCGCTGTAAATAAGAAACGAATCTTAGTATTAATAGGTACCACTAAAGGCTTATCAACATCCAACAAATAATTGGGTACAGTTCGTGGATCAATACCAGAATTAAGTTGTCTCGCTTTATTGCTCGCCTCATCTAAGCTACTAAAAAAGCGAATACCGCTATCTAAGTATTCATATTCCCACTTCCATTGCCACCCCGTGACTTTAATGGTCATTTCTGAATCTTGAACATCATCCATTTCCAGCATCACTTTAGTAGCAGGAATCGCTAATAAAATTAAAATAACCGTTGGAATAATTGTCCAGAGTATTTCCACTTTCGTACTTTCATGGAAATTTGATGCTTGGTATCCTCTTGACTTACGGTGAAAGTAAATGGAGTAAAACATAGCACCGAATACGACGATACCTATGAATACACACACCCACAACACCAGCATATGTAGGCCATAAACATCTTTACTAATCGATGTTACCCCCTCCATTAAGTTAAGAGTGTAGTCCGCCTGAGCTGTCCCTAGGCCATAAGCCATAAGGAGCAGACTGGCGAATAATTGCTTTGTTTTCATCACGGAGTAGCCTCCCCTAAAAGTTAGAAACTGATTGAATGCATTATTATAGTGATTGTAGCTCCAGATTTATTCCCTTACTAGACTTATCCTTTTTATTCTTACCACAAACAAACTTTTTAATTTTACCGTATGCGCTCTTGCTAAGCTAGATAATCCCTCAGTGTTTTTATAAAAACTTTTTTACGCGCATAAAAAAGGCCTGCAAAGTTTGACCTTACAAGCCTTTCTATCTTTTATTAAGATTACATTTTAGCTATTGAGCGTGCTCTCATAGGCCCGGTCAAAGGTAGGAATATGACTATCTAGCCAATTTTTAACTAACGCACCTGTATCTTCGGTTACATCAGCCTCACCTTTACCAAACTTTTCTTGTAAATCAGCACAAATACCCACTAAAGCATCATGTTCTGCCTTATGTGCAGCATAGCCAGAAAAATTCTTCGCCTGCATTTCTTTTTCTTCATGAGCAAAATGCTCAACCACGTAAGCAATCAAGTCATCCAGTGCCTGACCAACTTCATTACGCTCAGCACCGCCAGTTGCTAAATCGTATAATTTATTTAACTTACCAAATAATATTTTATGTTCATCATCAGCAAAAGCAACTTTGGTCTCATGTTGTTCAGCATTCCAAGTAATTAAAGCCATTCTTATCTCCGATTTATTATTATAGGAAAAGCCATTATACATAAACACTTTATGGTTGTAAGGTTTTATCAATTTTTTCTGCGAACTTTTTTACATCTAGCTTATCTGTATTGGAAAACACCGCCAGCAACGGCATACTAGTTGCCTCCCGAAGTGTCTGAATATTTTCATCAAGCACCAGCATATCTTGCTCCACACAGGATGCAATCCACCCCTTACAAACTATACCTTTTTGCTTTATTGCTGCAAACGTCAACTTAGCTTGATTAATACAACCCAAACGCATACCAACTACCACAATTAGCGGCAGTCCTAAAGCTTGTGCCAAATCAGAGATATCTTGCTGCGCATTAAGAGGAACCAGCCAACCACCGACACCTTCGACCAACACAATATCCGCTTTTTTTTCAAGTTGCTGATATTTTTTAACAATACTTGCTATATTTATTTCAACACCCGCTTGCTTAGCCGCAATATGCGGAGAAACTGGCAATGCAAATGTATAAGGATTAATCTCTTGGTAAGGCACCGTTACCGACGCATGCTCTTGCAATAACAAAGCATCTTCATTGTATAATTGCCCATCCAACTCATGACAGCCGGAAGCAATAGGCTTCATACCTAGAACACTCTTACCCTGATTTTTGAAATACTGCATCAGCGCAGCTGTCGTCCAAGTTTTACCAATCCCCGTATCCGTACCAGTAACAAAATAACCTTGTGCCATACCTACCCCTCATTCTTTACTTGAACATAAATTATTTCAAAACTAGCTGTTATCCGACCATCCTCATCGACAGGATAAGCCGCACACATCGCCTGAATTTTACCTTTACCTGTCAAAGCTTTATTACGTTGATAACTAACATTATGCGCACCAATCCCCTTTAACTCACGCATCAACTCAATAACACTCGCATATTTACGGTAATAAGTCTGCTTTTCTAGCTGTACATCCGCAAACCCTGCGGCCTGCAACTTTGCACCAATCTCAGCTAAAGAACAAAACTCATTAACATGTGGATAATCATCCACGACTGCCCACGCTGCTTTTAATTCATGCAAAGCGCTAGCACCAAAAGTCGAAAACACAAACTGACCATTAGCCCCCAAAACTCGCTTAACATCAGCAAACATAAGCTCTAAATTGGTGCACCATTGCAAGGCTAAATTAGACACTACACCAGAGATACTGTTATCAATAAAAGGTAATTGCTCCGCATCAGCACAAATCTTGCCACATTCAATTCGTTGTCGCGTCTTTAACAACATAGGCAAAGCGATATCTAAGGCCAAGATATTTTCTAAACAGGCGACTTCATGTAATTGCTGTGTAAAAAATCCTGTTCCACAGCCTACATCCAAAACCAGAGCATCATTAGCCAATGAAACCTTATTAATCAACTCACGCCCTACTTGGCGTTGCAAAGTCGCCATGCCATCATAGCTCTGCGAAGCCTGACCAAAAGATTGGCGCATTTGCTTTTTATCCACGACAGAAACAACCATCAAGCTTCACTCCGAAGCAAAAAATTATGCACTAATAGCAAAACTTGTTGTGGATGAGAGATAAAAGGAACATGCCCTGCTTCTGCGACAATATGCACTTCAATTTGTGGCATTAAAGACTTGCATTGTCCACTTACCGACATGGGCACTAGACTATCATAACCACCAAAAATCATTTGCACCGGTAATGCTAGAGCAGATAATGCACTTCTTAAATCTGCCGTTTGCAATATCTGCAATCCACTCATTAAAACCTCTAACTCAGGCACGGCACACTCATGTAATGCCTCTTTAATTTGCTTTAAGCATGCTTTCATCTCCGGCACTCCTTTTACTTGCAAGCTCATAAAACGCAACAAAGTCACCACAGCGTTTTTTTGTATATTGTTAGCAAATTCAGTCAATATATTGGGCGCTACACCCAGCCATTCGTGCGTACTTAAAAAATGTGGGTTACTGGCAATTAAGACTAAGGATTTAACTTTATGCGGGTATTTTTCAGCTAAACGTAAAGCGATCACCCCTCCTAAAGACCAGCCCACTAGGTGACAAGAGCATTCAGGCAAAGCCAAAGCCAACTTATCAACTAAAAGCTCTAATGTATAAGGCTGAACAATTTCACTTCGGCCATGTCCTGGTAAATCAAGACAGATCACTTGCCGCCCGACCGCTAACTGCTTAGCAAAAATACGCCATACACCACTATGCATCGCCCAGCCATGCAACATCACAACAGGTTCACCCTGCCCATAAACTTCTTGGTGTATATAAGTCATATAGACACTGCCTCTAAAGCACTTAATAATTGATCTACATGCGCAATATCATGCATCGCCGAAAAAGTAATACGCAATCGAGCGCTACCTTGTGCAACAGTTGGCGGACGGATGGCACTGACCCATATTCCTTGCTTTAATAAAGCCGCACTGGCTTGCATGGCCTTTTGGCTTTTACCTAAGATAATAGGCTGAATAGCCGATTCAGAAGGCATTAACTCCAAACCCAGCTGCTCAGCGCCACGCCTAAAATGCATAATCAACTGATTTAGTTTATCTCGACGCCAACCATCTACTTGCAGCAACCTCAAACTTGTTCGCGTTGCTGCCGCAACCGCAGGCGGTAATGCTGTAGTATAAATATAAGTACGCGACTTTTGAATCAAGGTTTCAATGAAAGCTTCAGAACCAGCAACAAAAGCCCCGCTCGTTCCAAATGCCTTACCAAAAGTCCCTATCAATAAAGGCACTTGCGCCTGAGTTAACTGATACTGCTCAACAATACCACCGCCTGATCGCCCCAAGATACCGAAACCATGCGCATCATCAACCAATAACATTGCACCTTGCTGCTCGGCTAATGCAGATAAACCGGGTAAGCAGGCAACATCACCATCCATACTAAACACGCCATCAGTGACAATCATGGCATTTTGCCCAGCTTCTTGCCCTTGCATTTTTAATTGCAAATTATGCAAATCATTATGCAAATAACGTTTAAATTTAGCACCTGATAGCAAACCACCATCCAGTAAAGAGGCATGATTTAATTTATCTTCATAAATCGCATCACCTTTAACCATCAACCCCGCTATCACGCCTAAATTAGCCATATAGCCCGTAGAAAATAATAATGCCCGATCGCGCCCTGTAAAATCGGCCAATTCTTCTTCTAAAGCATGATGTTCAAGGCCGTGCCCACAGACTAGGTGCGCCGAACCACTACCGACACCATAGCGATCAGCCGCCTCTTTAAAAGACTGAATTACTTCCGGGTGATTCGCTAAACCCAAATAATCATTACTACAAAAATTTAAAACTTGCCGCCCATCAAGCTGTAAGTAAATCCCTTGCGCAGAGTCTATGACACGTCTTGAGCGATATAAATCGGCTTGTTTTAACTCCTCTAGCGCTTGCTGTAATTGCTTATCTTTTTCTATCATGCGCTTACGCGTAGCTTGACCCAGCTGAACGCACACCTAAACGCTCAAATAACGCCAAATCACTATTAGTCATAGGATTATCAGTGGTTAGCAACTTATCACCATAAAAAATAGAATTCGCACCTGCAAAGAAACACATCGCTTGCATTTCATCGGACATATCATTACGACCTGCCGACAATCTAACACGTGAGTGTGGCATTAAAATACGCGCTACCGCAATCATACGAATAAACATCAAAGGATCTAATGATTCAGAACCCATTAATGGCGTACCTTCCACTTGTACCAACATATTAATAGGCACACTTTCAGGGTGCTTAGGTAAATTAGCTAATTCAATTAATAATTTAGACCGGTCAGTTTCATTTTCGCCCATTCCTACAATACCACCGCAGCAAACATTAATTCCAGCATCACGCACACGACCTAGAGTATCTAAACGATCTTGATAAGTACGTGTAGTAATGACTTCAGAATAATAATCTTCTGAAGTATCTAAATTATGATTGTAATAATCCAAACCGCCTTCTTTCAGAGTTTTAGTTTGCTCATCAGTCAGCATCCCTAAAGTCACACAGGTTTCCATGCCCATCGCTTTCACACCTTTGACCATTTCCACCACACGCTCAACATCTTTATCTTTAGGGCTACGCCATGCCGCCCCCATGCAAAAACGTGATGCACCTTGATCTTTAGCATTTTGCGCCGCCTTTAACACCTCATCCATAGGCATTAGCGCCTCAGGCGTTAAATCAGAATCATAACGCGCACTTTGTGGACAATAACCACAATCTTCGGAGCAAGAACCCGTTTTAATACTTAATAAGCTGCTAATCTGCACTTCATTCGGATCGAAATTAGCCCGATGGACTGTATGCGCTTGAAAAAGTAAATCATTAAATGGCTGAGTAAATAAAGCATTCACTTCATCTAATTGCCAATCATGGCGCAATACGGCATTATTATTCATTGAATCTGCTGACATTCTGTTAATCTCCAAGGCCTGAGCTATAGTTAGATGATGACGACTTAATATTGGTCAACCTAACATAATGAAAATGGTAAACAACTGGTTCGATATTATACAATATAGTTTGCTTTCGACTAGCTGTATCTTATGTAACAAGCCTGGAATGAAGCACATGGATTTGTGTGTAGCTTGTTATAATGCGCTGGAAAAAATGGAAGACCAGTGTTATTGCTGCGCCAACCCCTTCGCGATTCATAGTTCAGCGCCCCGCCTGTGCGGAAAATGTCAAAAGAATCTCCCCGCTTTTAACAAAACCTACAGTCCGTTTATCCATCAAGGCGCTATACGCTACTTAATTAACCAGCTAAAATTTAATGGTGCATATAAAAACTCACGGCTACTCGGCTTATTACTTGCCAACTATCTCGAAAAAAATGCCGAACTACCCGAGCTGATTATTCCCGTTCCCTTACATAGCAATAGATACAAACAAAGAGGCTTTAATCAAACACATGAAATAGCAAAGACTATCGCTAAAGAACTCAACGTAGCTATCAACATATCCTGTTGCCAGCGAATAAAAAACACACCTCACCAAATATCACTAACCGCCAAGCAAAGACTTAAAAATATTAAAAATGCATTCCTAATAACAAAGCTACCAAGCGTAAATCATATTGCCATTTTAGATGACGTAATGACCACCGGTGCTACTGCCAATGAGCTTGCTAGGTTATTAAAATCGGCTGGAATTAATCGGGTAGATGTGTGGCTTTGTGCGCGCGCAAAAATGGATCGATAAGTGCAATAGTTCGACCAACTGCCCCATTATTTTTCGCTACAAAGTCCTGGGCATGACTGATTAAACGGCACTTCTCTTGAGGGTCTTCGATCATTAGCGTAGTAGCCCGCACTATATCCGCCTCAGTTATACATTGAATCGCACCTTGCGCATCAAGCAACTGTTTGGCTAGTAATTCAACATTTTTCATATGCGGGCCAAACATCACAGGCACACCTAATAAAATAGGTTCAAAAATATTATGTCCGCCGACAGGCACCATACTTCCTGCAACAAAACTAAAATCAGCCAGCGCATACATCTGCTTTAACTCACCCAGTGTATCCACTAAATAGACATCAGTTACTGAATCACAAGGCTTGTGTTCTGTCCGCGCCAGTACATTAAGCTTATTTTTTGCGCATAACTGTTTTATTTCAGATGTACGCTTAGGCTGACGCGGCACTAATACTAACAAAAGCTCCGGAAATTTTGGCTTTAAACGTCGATAAGCCTGTAAAAAAATCTCATCCTCGCCTGCATGAGTACTACCCACAACAAAGACTTGGCGATTCGGAAATAACTCCTGTTTTACTTGTGCCATATTATCTCTAAGCGCTTCAGCAATAGGCATATCAAGCTTAATATTACCTGAGACAGTAATTTTTTCAGCTAACACACCAATCTCTTGATAACGACGCGCATCCACTTCGGTTTGCACTGCAACACCAGAAACCCCTGCAAAAATTTTAGCCAAAAAACTCTTTAATTTAAGATAGCCCTTACTCGACTTTTCCGTTAACCGCGCATTAACAATAAACAAAGGGACATCATGTTGTTTACATTTAGCAAATAAAACAGGCCAAATTTCAGTTTCCATAATAATCGCAACCTTAGGCTGAAAATGCTTAATAAATCGCTCTACAGTCCCCGGCATATCATAGGGTAAATAAACATGCTCCACCTGATCGCCTTGCAATGCACGCACACGATCATAACCAGGCTCTGTACCTGTGGTGACTAAAACTTTATAAGGATAATTTTTGCGTAAATATTCGATTAATACATGGGCGGCTTCCACCTCACCTAATGAGGCTGCATGCAACCAAATAACTTGTTGCGCATGCTTTTGCTTATAAAAACCCAAGGCTTCGTTATAACGTGCATTAAAATTCTGCCACTTTAGGCCTTTAAAATAGCGAAACACTAATAACAAGGGTAATAGTAGATAAAATAAAGCAACATAAAAATAATACATAACTCGACTACCCACAAGTAGTGACTAATTAAAATACTAAAGAATTTGTCGCAACGAGCGACGAGGGAACAGTATAATCAGAACGACATACTGAAAAGAAAGGATCAATAAAAATCAAAAGCACTGCCAACCCCCCATAAGGATTGACAGTGCTACATTAGCTAAAAAACCTAAACCTTCGATTTTCTAGTAGTACTCTTAAAAATTAAGCTTCTGCAACAACCTGCACATTAACTGTTGCTATTACGTCAGCATGAAGATTCACATCGATATCGTAGTCACCCACTTGGCGAATAATACCTGTAGGTAAACGCACTTCACTTTTATTCACTGCTGCGCCGGCTGCCGTCATTGCATCAGCAATATCATGCGTACCAACAGAGCCAAATAATTTACCTTCGTCGCCCGCTTTATGAGTAATAATAACTTCAATTTTACCTAAAGCAACTGCTCTAGCTTGAGCAGCAGCTAGTTTTTCCGCAGCTACTTTTTCAAGCTCTGCTCTACGTGCTTCAAATTCAGCAATTTTCTTTGCTGTTGCCATAACAGCTTTCATTTGTGGAATAAGGAAATTTCTAGCATATCCAGATTTCACATTTACTTTATCACCTAGATCACCTAAGTTTACAACTTTCTCAAGAAGGATAACTTCCATCTTATAATCCTCATAGTTATCGGTATACCGATTCCACCGTATATTTAAATATTCGATGGGGGTTTTATGTTTTTTCGTAAATTCAACCAAGTATCACTGAGACCAATAATTGCGACCGGCACAACTAAGTGCGGCACAACAAATATCAGCATATAAAAAATCGGTAACAAAAAGCGCTTTGCTTTTGTTGCTGATAATAACGCATGGGCAATAGCCGTGCCAATAAAGGCATACAACATAAATAGAATAATACCTATGTTCCAAGCTACCTCAGAAATAACACCACCAGCTACTACAGCGACTATAAATACACAAACTGTCGTTATAGTGAATCGTGAAGGCATGCGTAAAGAAAGGTATTCTACACCAAAGCCACCTGGATTATATAAGTTTGCTTGCCACCAACGCGCTAACAACAAACCTAATAACAAACCAGTCACTGACCCTGTTGCAAGAATACCGGTCATATATTTCGCGAGCATGGTAATTGTTTGCTTAACTTGCTCTATAGGTACGTCTGATGCCTGCATCATAGGCTCAATCATTATGCTCAAAATTGCCTGCCAATAAGCAGCAGGATCTTGAGCAAACAAGTAAAAACCTATAATAACTAATGCACCCAATACTGAAGAAATTTCTATTGCCAAAGACAAATGACGCCCTTCACGTAATACAATAGAAAGTAACCAAACAGGCAACCACAAAATAAGCGCATAACCAAAGGCAAATTGATAATTACCTAAAACTATAATACCTAAAATCGCAGCTGCTACACACGCACTTAATAAAACTAATAAACCTTCATACCATCCACGACGCAATGTCACCAATGCTACTGTAGCTGAACTTACAATACTGATAGGCGGCATAAGCAAGGATAGCAGCGCTAAAGAAGATGCAACAGCCATGGCCTGCATTCTTCCTTTCATAATATAACTGGCTAAAAAATTCACTAATGCCGACCTTAATTTAATTATTCGTGCGCATCACAAAAAGGCACCAAAGCAATATAACGTGCGCGTTTAATTGCGTTTGTTATTTGTCTTTGATGTTTTGCACTTGTGCCAGTAATACGGCTGGGTACAATTTTACCTGTTTCAGTTACGAATTCATTTAGCATCTCGATATTTTTATAATCGATTGCATTTGCTTCACCTGGTGTGCCAAAAGCAAAGTGCTTTTTGCGTCTCATTTGACGTGCCATGAGCTATCCTCTATGTATTTATTAAATTATTCAGAATCAGATTTAGCAACAGAAACAACTTCTTCTTTTACTACTACGACTTCTGCTACCACTGGTTTCTCTACAGATGTGTTTTGCTCAGCAGTCTCAGCTGCAATAACCGATGCTTCTGTAATTGCCGCTTTTCTTGCTATAGTCATGCTACGTAACACAGCATCATTAAAACGGAAACTACTTTCTAGCTCAGCAAGAGTTGCTTGGTCACACTCAATATTCATTAATACGTAATGTGCTTTTTGAAGCTTTTTAATTGGGTAGGCAAGATGTCTACGCCCCCAATCTTCAAGACGGTGAATAGCACCTGACGCGCCTTCAATAGTTGCACGATAACGGTCTATCATCGCAGGAACTTGAGAGCTTTGGTCAGGATGAACTAAAAAGACAATTTCATAATGTCGCATAATTTTCCTTTCGGGTTACAGCCTTCTATCAGAATTTGACAGTAAGACAAGGAGGGTGATTAAACCCCATTAAAAAGCTGATCATTATATTGCATATTTAACTAATTGAAAAGTAATTTCTTTACCATAAAAAGACTAAAAAATACAAAAACAACCTTAGAAGTCAAATTTCGAACATGCCTAAAAGCGCCGCTAGCCTGCAAATAACTAGCCATACTAGATGACATGAAATTTCGAGTTTTATAAAATGTACATTCATTATTTCTGCATAATAACGAATACAACACTACCTAAATTTTTGATATAAAAAAACGAAATAACTTCTTGTTTTTCAAATTATTGCTGATCTCATCATTTCATAGCTATTGTACTAGACTATTTTGTGAGCAAGCTATCGGGTAGAATAACGATAATGATTATCTTTTGAAATTTTCTTGTAGATGAAAAAAATAGAACTCTTATCTCCTGCAGGCACATTAAAAAATATGCGCTATGCTTTCGCCTATGGTGCTGATGCCGTTTATGCGGGGCAACCACGCTATAGTCTACGCGTGCGCAACAATGACTTTCTTGATGAAAACCTCGCCAAAGGCATTAGCGAGGCTCATGCATTAGGAAAAAAATTCTTTTTAGCTACTAATGTTATTCCTCATAATACCAAAGTTAAATCCTTTATAAAAGATATTAGCCCTATTGTTGCTATGCAGCCAGATGCGCTTATTATGGCTGACCCCGGTTTAATTATGATGGCCAGAGAACACTGGCCAGATATGCCAATACATTTATCAGTACAAGCAAATACCGTTAATTTCGCTACTGTTAAATTCTGGCAAAAAATGGGGGTAGAGCGCATCATTCTATCCCGCGAACTTTCTTTAGATGAAATTGCCGAAATACGCCAAGAATGCCCCGACATGGAACTCGAAGTATTTGTTCATGGCGCACTATGTATCGCTTACTCAGGTCGCTGCCTATTATCTGGCTATTTTAACCACCGCGACCCTAACCAAGGAACTTGTACTAACTCCTGCCGCTGGAAATATGATACTAAACCTGCTTATGAAAATGCTGAAGGTGACTTTATATTAGAGGGTAACGCTCTTTCTATGAACGACCTAAACTCTACCACCGCTAGCTGTGGAGGTGCGGAACGTCACCCTCTAGCTGACGAAGTCTACTTCTTAGAAGAAGAAGGTCGTCCTAGCGAACTGATGCCTGTTATGGAGGATGAACACGGCACCTATATAATGAATTCTAAAGACTTACGCGCGATAGAACATGTACAACGACTTGTTGAAATTGGCGTTGATAGCCTAAAGATTGAAGGCCGCACCAAATCACATTATTATGTAGCGAGAACTGCGCAAACCTACAAACAAGCCATTAATGATGCCCTAGCCGGTAAGCCCTTTCAACCTCAGCTTATTGGTGTTTTAGAAAATCTAGCTAATCGCGGCTATACCGATGGCTTTTACCAACGTCACCATACTCATGAACAGCAAAATTACATGACTGGCTACTCCAAAAGCCATAAACAGCAGTTCTGTGGTGAAATAAAGCACTACGACGAAAACACCGGTATGGCTGAAATTTTAGTTAAAAATAAATTCTCTGTCGGTGATAAGCTTGAGTTCATACACCCCGATGGAAATCATGATATTATCGTAAAACATATGGAAGATATGCACGGAAATGAAATGCATGAAGCATCAGGTGGTGGCTATGAGGTAAAAATCCCTTTACCCTCCTGCACTAGCAAACTCGGCCTATTAGCCCGCTACTTTTAAATAAAGAGGAAATCTTATGAAACCAAATGTCGGCGGCATTGATAAAACCATTAGAATTATTGCTATCGGCGCTTATCTTCAATCCTGGTGGGGAGCTGTAGGTATCATACCTCTTATAACCGCTTTAATTAATTGGTGCCCTGCTTACCTACCTTTTGGGTGGTCAACTTGCAAAGCCAAAGAAGCCGAATAAACTTACCCCATTAAAAAACTGACCACCCACTCATCTAGGTAACTTCTGAACATAGAGAAAACAAAGCTATTACACAGCTTCTATACTGGATATATAAAGCCTCCTAGACCGTGACAAAACATCAAATGCCTTAACAAGAACTAAAAACTATGAAAATTGAACTCGCTAACCCTCGTGGATTTTGTGCTGGCGTAGACCGCGCTATTGAAATAGTAGACCGTGCCATTGAAGCCTTTGGTGCGCCTATTTATGTACGCCATGAAGTAGTACATAACCGGACTGTGGTTGAAGGCCTAAGAGACAAAGGGGCTATTTTTATTGAAGAATTAAGTGATGTCCCTGAAGGCTCTTATCTTATTTTCAGCGCCCACGGTGTCTCTAAAAAAGTACAAAAAGAAGCCGTAAAAAGAAAATTAACTGTGTTCGACGCGACCTGCCCTTTAGTAACCAAGGTTCACATTCAGGTTGCTAAACACGCCAAAGCAGATCGTGAAGTCTTCCTTATTGGTCATGCTGGCCACCCCGAAGTTGAAGGCACTATGGGGCAATACGAAAAGTGCACAGAAAATGGCGCAATTTATCTGGTAGAAACGCCTGAAGATGTCAAAACAGTTAAAGTTAATAATCCTAAGAATTTAGCTTATGTAACGCAAACAACACTTTCCATGACCGATACTCAAGTCATGGTTGATGCATTACATGAACATTTCCCGTCAATTCAAGAACAGAAAAAAGACGATATTTGTTATGCGACACAAAACCGCCAAGATGCAGTACATGACCTTGCAGAGACTTCAGATATTATTTTGGTTGTAGGCTCGACTAATAGCTCTAACTCAAACCGTTTAAGGGAAATTGCTGAGCAATTAGGCAAGCCAGCTTACCTAATTGATACCGCTCAAGACATGCAAGAAGCATGGTTTTCTGGCGCTGATGTCGTAGGTGTAACGGCTGGAGCATCTGCACCTGAAGTATTAGTCCAAGAAGTCATCAAACAACTGCAAGCTTGGGGAGGAGAGACCGCAACAGAAAACCCAGGTATTGAAGAAAAAGTGGTATTTACTTTACCAAAAGAACTCAAGCTACATATGGACAAGCACTAGTTAAATCTTAAGAAAAGCGCTACATTTCATCCGTAGCGCTTCCCCACTTAACTATCCCTAATTAATTTAAGAAATTCCGTTTCAGAAATAATATCTTTATTGCTCTCAACTCTATCCAAATAGACTAATCCATCCAAGTGGTCGTATTCATGCTGAAAAACACGCGCGACAAACCCCTCTAGGACCTGAGTTACAGCATCGCCACTTGCATTAATATAAGTTACTTTAATATGCGTATACCTAGGCACTTTCGCTCGGATACCCGGAATACTTAAACAACCTTCCCAATCTTTCTCTCGCACATCATCCAAAGGCTCAAAACTAGGGTTAATCATCAGAGTCGGTTCCATTTCTGGCGCATACGGATAACGTACAGATGGCCTTGACGCTATCACTATCATTCGCCAGGAAGCTGAAATCTGCGGAGCTGCTAGGCCTACGCCATTTGTACTCGCTAGAGTAACAAATAAATCACCGATAATTTCTTGTATATCAGAGGCATAAATATCTTGCACACGCTGTGCATGTATTCGTAAAACATCGGCACCTAACCGGACAATTTCACGCACTTCACTCATGCAGAAAACTCCACTTCATAGCCAGTAAATTTACGAATATTGATCACCCCAGTATCCAATAGTAAGTATTGACCTTTAATTCCCTGCAAAACCCCCTCTACATTCGCTACTTTATCAAAATTAAAAGATTTCACTTTTTCTGGGTATTGCATAACTGGATATTGAATATCCACAACTTGTTCTTCAAGTAATAATTCAAACGCTTGCTCACCAAATCTTGCTGTTATTTCCGCTAACGGCTCTTGGCATAATGACAGTAGCTCATCGCGTTTGCTCCATAAATCTACCGGCTGTTGTAAATCCTTTAACATTCGCTGCCAACTGGTTTTATCGCTGACATGCTCAGCAATAGCAACTTCTGCCAGCCCCGAAATATATCGAGACTGAGCTTTTAAAATAGGCATAGCCTGAACCGCCCCCTGATCTATCCAACGCGTTGGTACTTGCGTATGTCTAGTAATACCTACTTTAACGCCTGATGAATTGGCCAAATACACATAATGCGGTTGAAAACAAAACTCTTCCCCCCACGATGACTCTCGGCAAGTCCCCTCTGCATAGTGACAAGTTTCTGGTTTCATAATACACATATCGCATTGCGCCAACGAAATAAAACAGGGATAACAAAACCCCTGATTAAACGTTTTTTTAATAGAGCGCTGGCAATGCACGCACGTAATATTACCTGTATAGCTCAACTTTATATTTTTACCGATAAAGGGGTTTAATTCGATTAACTGCTCACCTAGCGGCAACTGATATTTAACCGGCGACTGCAATTCAGTGGTCATTTTTCGCAACGTACCTAGCACTTCAACTCTCCAAAACTTCAATAATTTCACAACATTTAGCGCTCAAAGTATAAAGAATATGGGTATAATTACATAGTTATTAATTCTTCAACATAAGAGAAATCGCATGTCATTTATAAATGTTAAACCAGGCAAAGATGTCCCTAGCGACATCAATGTTATTATTGAAATCCCTGCTTACAGCGATCCCGTTAAATATGAAGTCGATAAAGATACAGGCGCTTTAACTGTAGACCGCTTTATGGGTACAGCGATGCAGTACCCAGCAAACTATGGCTATGTGCCACATACTTTATCGGATGATGGTGACCCAGTTGATGTCTTAGTTATCACGCCACACCCAATTTTAAGTGGTAGTGTTATTCGCTGTCGCCCAATTGGTGTTTTAAAAATGTCTGACGAAGCAGGCGAAGATGCAAAAATCTTAGCAGTACCGGTACAAAAGCTAACCCAGTACTATAATAAAATTGAAACTTACTTAGACTTTCCTGAAGCGGATTTAGATAAAATTGCGCATTTCTTCGAACATTACAAAGATTTAGAAAAAGGTAAGTGGGTTAAAGTTGAAGGCTGGGAAGGTATTGAGTCTGCTGAAGCTGAAATAATCTCAAGTATTGAGCGTTATAATAATATGGCTAAAAAGCCTGCATTCTAAGGTCTAATACAACTACTTTAGCCTCGATTAGACTTAAACTAAGCGCGGCTAAAGCTTTTCCTGTAAATAACCATCAGTATTCTTCGCAACCCAGCGACTTTTATCATCCGCTAATATCTCTTTCTTCCAGAAAGGCACTTTAGACTTCAAAGTTTCCATAATAAAGCGGCTCGCATCAAAAGCCCCCCCCCTGTGCCCTGACCAAACAACCACTAAAACTAAAACATCATCCGGAAAAACATCGCCAACACGATGAATCACCAAAACATCCAATATAGACCATTGCCGTTCAGCCTCTTGCACCACTGCCAGCAATTGCTTTTCTGTCATGCCAGGGTAATGCTCGAGGGTCATACCTTTTACTCGTTCACCCTCATTAAAATCACGCATAGTGCCAATGAAAATATTGGTCGCGCCATATTTCCCTGATAAGGCTTGCTGCTGCTTTTGATAAGCCTGTACTTCAGCAAAGGGGTCAAATTCCTCAGATATAATTTTAATCATATTACCCGCCTGTCACCGGTGGAAAAAAAGCCACCTCATCACCATCCGCAACGATACAAGCTAAATCCACATACTCCATGTTAAGCGCGGCTAAAGTATTATCCGGCATCACTTTTGCTTCCGTCGCCTGCAGCCAAACATCTGCAACACTTAGTGCTTGTTCAAACACCAGCATATCTTCAGAACGCCCTAATAATTCTTTTAAACTCGCAAAATAACGTACTTTTATCGACACAATCATTCACTCAATCAGTAAAACAATAGATAATATAGAAACTTTTTTATATATCTTTCTATATCATGACAACACTCACACATTTCAATCAATCCGGCGAAGCTCATATGGTTGACGTTGGTCAAAAAGCCACCACCCAACGTACAGCTGTCACAAGCGGCTATATCGAAATGCTACCTAATACCTTAGCATTAATTCAAAGTGGCGAACATAAAAAAGGTGACGTACTCTCTATCGCACGTATTGCCGGCATTATGGCCAGTAAAAAAACCGCAGATCTCATTCCGCTTTGCCATCCACTCCCTATTACCCATCTCGAAATCACTTTTAATATTGATTCAGAAAACAATCGAGTTTACTGCCGTACAACCGTAAAAACCAATGGGCAGACAGGCGTAGAAATGGAAGCTCTCACTGCTACGCAAATCGCTTTACTGACTATTTATGATATGTGCAAAGCCGTAGACCGCGGCATGTGCATTCAAAGTATACGCTTAGAAGAGAAATCAGGCGGTAAATCTGGGCTATGGCAACGCGGCACAAGCACATAACCCGGTGAATTATTTTTCTGATGCAGCATTGGGGGCTATACAGCTTTTATTGGAGTTCAACCCTGAAGTGTACTTGATTGTTTGGACTTCGCTTAAAATAGCGCTAATAGCTACAACACTCGCAGCCATATTAGCTATTCCTACGGGCATTTATATTGCTATTAACGAATTTATTGGCAAGCACTTATTATTACAGTTGCTCAATACACTGATGGCCATGCCGACCGTGATGATCGGTTTGATTTTTTATGGTCTACTCAGCCGTCGTGGGATATTAGGCGATTATGGCCTTTTATACACGGAATCAGCCGTTATATTAGGAGAAGCTAGCCTGATTTTACCTATTATTATCAATATGACAGTCGTTGCCGTGCAGTCCGCTGATAATCGACTTCTGCCTACGCTAAAGTCCCTAGGAGCCAAGCAATCACAATTAGTGTTGCCGTTATTAACTGAGTTACGCTTTATCATTCTTGCTGCAATTATTACCGGTTTTGGCCGCGCCATCGGTGAAGTAGGTGCCGCAATGATGCTAGGGGGTAATATTCATGGAGTGACACGCACTATGACCACCGCAATTGCACTAGAAACAAGCAAAGGTGACTTTGTACTTGGCCTAGCACTCGGTATCGTCTTATTAAGCGTAGCCTTTAGTGTTAATTTTATACTACAACAACTCACGCCAGAAAATAACCACTAAGTCACCGCTCTTATTCAATTTTTTATAACGCCCAAACCTGAAATTAATATGTCTAACTCTAAAACCTATCTCACCGTTCCTTATGCAGAAAAAGATGCCGCAAAAGCGCTGGGCGCGAAATGGGATGCTACAAAAAAGAAATGGTATGTTCCAGCAGGTGTTGATTTAAGTCACTTTTCTAAATGGCAAACAGACAGTGCAAGCCGCTCGCTTAAAACCGAAAAACCGAAGACAAACTCCTCGGTCAATAATACGTTAAATGGCGTAGTAACAGTGGCAAAAGATAAAGCATTTATTGCCTATAACGGCGACCAGCCACCCTGGATTTAAGACGAGACTCTAAAAACAAGTATGCATACACTAAAATACTTAAACGGCTATCCTGCCCCAGTAAAAGAACAGGTACAAACACTTATCAGCAATCATACGCTTGCTGATTTTTTACTAAAAAAATACCCTATTGCCCATGAAATAAGGAGTAATAAGGCGCTTTATAACTATGTTATGGGCCTAAAAAAGTAAAAATCCACGTTCTTAGAACGTGGTTTTGATTGCACCCTAGAAGGGTGTAATGACTAGCCCTCTTAGAAGGCTAGTCCATTGCCGCCTATTATTAATTTTACGTCTTAACTTAGGAC
>Ga0256840_1001205_pt1 | contig 24856 bp, 26 predicted proteins | sample 355202metaG_FD_185969 | JGI IMG/M metagenome (GOLD analysis project Ga0256840, IMG submission 185969) | Hydrothermal vent microbial communities from Mid Atlantic Ridge, Atlantic Ocean - 355-202 | ecosystem: Environmental > Aquatic > Marine > Hydrothermal vents | place: Atlantic Ocean: Mid...
CACTTACCCCAAGTAACCAAATCTTAAAAGGGTGCTTAAAATGAATCCAGATACCATTCTTCTCTTTTTTCCATATAATCAGACCAATTATAAAAGCTACAAAAAATGCCATAGAGGTAAGTTCAAAAGGGGGAATATTACTAGCTAGCACACTCAAACTAGCCAATGTAGACCAAAGTAAAATAGCCACAATACCCAATAATGTTCCTCTTTGCATATAATCTCCAAATCTGCTAGAATTCATAAAAAATAGGATTTATGATGTTAAAAAAAATAGGATTTGTGATTGTAGCATTATTTAGCACATTTCTCTTAGCAGATGATGCAACTGATACACTAAATATGGCAAAAAAATACGAGAAAAATGGTGATATACAAAGAGCCATGCAGCTATACAAAAAAGCGGCCATGTTACTCATGGAACCAAAAAAAGATTACATCAAAAAAGACACTATAGTAAATTATGGCAACAATTCAATACAAAGCTATGGTGATAGCAAAACTGATAAGACTATAAGGCAGATAATCTACTCTGCATTTGATGTTGAGCCTTATAGAATGAACTACCTGCTTCCTGCAACTTATGATGGAACTAATCATACTCAACATGACGGAAATAACTTTAGAGAAGATGTCGAAACCAAATTTCAAATAAGTTTTAAAAAGAATCTATTTGAAAACATATTTGGACTAGATGACAAACTATATCTCGCATACACACAAATATCTTTATGGCAAACAGCTGCTCCCTCATCTCCTTTTAGAGAGACCAATTATGAACCTGAACTATTTTTAGATATACCATATAAAGGCAGTGAGAGTATATTGAAATCATATAGAATTGGTTTAGTTCATCAATCCAATGGTAGACTTGCAAAATCACGCTCGTGGAATAGAGCTTATTTAAGTGGGATATTCCAATACAGTGGTATATTTTTTGAACCAAGAGTTTGGTACAGATTTAAAGAAACTAAAAAGTTAAATATTTTGGATGTAGATGGTGATGATAATCCAGACATACTAAACTACCTTGGTTATGGTGATTTAACTATAACCTATCCGTATGGAGAACATCTCTTTACAACTATTTTAAGAAAAAAATCTATACAGTTTGACTGGACATTTCCAATTTTTGGATTGAAAGATGTATATGGATATCTACAGTACTTCAACGGCTATGGAGAAAGTCTTATAGATTACAATGAAAAAGTAAATAAAATAGGTATCGGTTTTGCAATAACTAGATAAACTCAAAAGGTATACTATAAAATCGGGCATAAAAAAAGGGCTAAAAGGAATAAATCCTTTTAGCCCTTTATATTTTTAACTAAAGATTAGTATCTAGAATCTCTTCTTGGACGCTCTTCTCTAGGTCTAGCTTCATTAACTCTTAAAGTTCTTCCATCTATCTCTTTTTCATTCAATGCTTCAATTGCAGATGCCGCAGCACTGTCATCACTCATCTCTACAAAACCGAAACCTTTTGATCTACCAGTCTCTCTATCATTTATAACTCTTGCACTTGCAACTTCGCCGAATTCTGAAAATAGCTCTACTAATCTGCTATCATCTGTTTGGTAAGAAATATTACCTACGTAAATATTCATTTACTTTCTCCTTAAATTTTCAAACCCAATGATAATTGCAACACAAAAAATGCTTTAACGACACAATGGAATTTTCTAAGTGAACATTGTACCATAAAACTTTGGAATATGTACCTTTTTTTTTATTTTTTTTCAAATAAGTGCTTTTTTAGCCTATTTATGCCCACTTTCATATGCTCAATATCTCTTGTATATGCAAATCTTATGTATTTTTTTGTTTCATTTTCTCCAAAATCAACTCCAGGAGTTGTTGCAACATGAAGTTTTTTTAGTAGTTCTTGTGCAAATTCAAAGCTATCATCACTATATTTTGATACATCTGCCCAGATATAAAAAGCACCTTGAGGTCTTATATCAACTTCAAAAATCTCTTTTAACTCCTCAAAAAGATAGTCTCTTCTTCTTCTAAACTCCTCTTTCACTTCTTTAAGATAACTATTATCAAATGCTTTTAGTGCTCCATATTGACTAAGAGTTGGGGCTGAGATAAAAAGATTTTGAGCTATCATCTCTGCTTCTCTTACTTTGTTTTTAGGAACGATAATCCAACCGAGTCTACTCCCTGGCATACAGTAAAATTTTGAAAAGCCGTTTATAACATAGGCATTGGGGCTAAATTCTAAAGCACTATTTGCATCTATTTCGTATGTAAGACCATGATATAGTTCGTCTGAGATAAAAGCTATATTTTTACTATCACAGTACTCTATAAGAGCCTTAAAGTTTTTAGTCTCATATATATTTCCTATAGGATTGGTAGGAGATGAGATATGCACAGCATCTAATTTGTGCTTTTTTAGGTCCTCTACATGTAACTCATATCTACTCTCTTTTCCAATCGGCATAAATACTGGGTTTATATCTAAAAGATGTGCAAAATTTTTATAGCATGGATAGGATGGATCACTCAAGCCTAAGTTTGCACCACTTTGTAAAGTAAGTCCATATGCAATTAAAAATGCGCCACTCGTTCCTGGTGTCAAAAAAATCTGATCAGTTTCAACAAATACCCCATATTTTTCCAAATAATCTTTAGCGATTAGCTGACGAAGTTCTAAAAGACCATGACTCTCTGTGTATGAAAACCTATCCTCATCTACTGCTTTATGGAGTGCCTCTTTTACATGCCAAGATGGAGGAAGATCTGGTTGTCCAATTTCAAAGTGTACAGTATCTTTATATTTTTTTGCTTCTCTTACTATATCCATAACAATAAATGAACTCATTTTTTTACAACGCATACAGAACCAACTTTTTTTTGGTAGAATTATAGCAAAAAGGAAATATGTGTCAAAAAAAGTATACAAACTTAGTGATATAGAAAAAATCTTAACATACATCCCTCCTATATTTCTTCTCATTCTAACTATTATATCTGTCTTCATTACCTACTTTGTGATGGATTACAAAAAAAATAGTAAAATCACCCTTATGATGCAAAAAGAAAGATTTTTAAATCAAAAAAGATTAGATGATTACATTCAAAATACTCATCAAAAGATAAATAAAACGCTAAGTGAAGCACAGCAGGAGTTACAAAAAAGTGTTCATCTTCTAAAAGGGGTTTATAGTACAACAAGATACAAGGGATTAAGATCCCATCTAATAGAAATAGAAGAGAAAGAAAACATACTATTTGTTATATTTGATAAAAATTTAAATATTTACTATGGAGATGAGTTAGTAAAAAATATTCAAAAACTTATATTTAATAAAAAAACTGAGAAAAAATATCTTGAATTAACACTACTATACATATCATCACAAGGAAAAGACTCATCTTTATCCTGGAGAGATGATATCGACAAGACGATTCAGCTAAGCTACTTTGACAAAACAGATGATGGTGAACTTTTTATAGGAGCATTCTCATTGGTTGATAGTCTTCGAAACTTGACACTAGATCAATATGTAAGGTCTATCATAACCCAACCTACCTTTCCAAAAAAAGAGTACTATTTTTGGATACATGATTATGAAAAAAGAAACTCATTTAACATGCACAACAGAGAAAGCTGGGATATTGCAACATCAATTAACACAAAAGATCACTACAGAAATCTTAGAAAGTATCAACTACTAATTGGTATAACAGAAAATCCCAAAGCAATAGAAGGTAAAAAACAAAATATTATTGAAGAATTTCAAAACAAAAGAAGATTTGCTATATTTATTATATTCCTTATTGCTACACTTCTGCTTACAGTAACTACTCTTTTTTCAAGTTTCATCAAAAAACAATTTAATATTTACAATAATCAGCTAGAATCAATAGTCAAAGATGAGATTGAAAAAAATGAGCAGAAACAAAAACTTTTAATTCAACAAAACAGACTAGCAGCAATGGGTGAAATGATAGGGGCAATTGCCCATCAATGGAGACAGCCATTAAACAATATATCACTCATAATTCATTTTGTAAAGGACAATATCAAAGAGAAGACATTTGACAGTTTCTTTAAACAAGCAAAAGAGCAGATTGAATATATGTCACAAACCATAGATGACTTTAGAGATTTTCACAAACCATCTAAAAACAGAGAACCTTTTGATATTAAAGGAGCGATAAAATCTGCTATATCTATTTTGAATGTCAAAGAAAATATAACAATAAACCTTGAAGGTACCCATCTATATATTGATGGATATAAAAATGAGTTCCAACAAGCTATTTTGAATATTCTCTCTAATGCTAGAGATGCTATAGGTGACAAGACAGGCACTATAAACATTAAAATAGAAGACAAAAAAATAACCATCCATAACAGCGGTGAACCACTTGAAAAAGAGATATTGGACAAAATGTTTGAGCCATATTTTACAACCAAATCTGGCAAAAAAGGTACAGGTATTGGTCTTTATATGACTAAAGCCATTATTGAAGAGAGTATGGGAGGAGAGATATATGCCTCCAATGAGACAAATGGCATAACATTTACAATACTCTTATAAACAAAAAGTTACACTTTGACACAAATATGTAACTATATTGCTACTTTTAAGGACTGTTTAGTAAATTAATTTATATAATCGGTTATATCGATAAAAAAGGTTTACAATTGCATATTTCGACAAAAGTTCTTTTAGCAGAAGATGAAGCTGTAGCTAGAGATATACTTGGCTTCTATCTTAATACTATATTTGATGAAGTTGTTGTCGTTGAAGATGGACGACAAGGGTTAGATACTTACACTACAGCATTTAATAAAGGTAAACTTTTTGACTTAGTTTTAACAGATATAAAAATGCCAAATATGGATGGTATTGAAATGCTTGAAAAAATTCATGCGCTAAATAAAAACCAAAAATTCATTATCGTTTCAGCATATAAAGATGAAGATATGTTGCTAAGGTCCATTGAACTAAAGGTTTTAGGATACTTTATTAAGCCATTAAATGTAGACAATGTTATGGAAATGTTAACCAAAGCAAAAGAAGAGGTTCTATCAGACAAAAAACACAACAATGACATAGTTATAATAAATGATGTTTTTACATATAACAAACTAACAAAGCTACTCTATGAAAATACAACTCTTGTTAAGCTATCAAAAAAAGAGTCCATAGCCCTAGATATTTTAATAAAAAATCAAAATACTATTGTAACAATAGAAAGTTTTAAAAAAGAGTTATGGAAAGATAAAAATGCTCTTGATGCTACATTTAGAACTGTAATGAAAAGACTTAAAGATAAGATTAAAACAAAAGATTTTATTCTCTCACGCAAAGGTCAAGGCTATATAATAGAGTAAATAAGTAACATATTTTCTTTTTTTTCTTTTTTTTCAGTCAACCATTGAAACTTTTTTGAAACTCTTTCCTATAATGTCCTTAGTTTAAATTTAAGGAGTCAAAATGAAAAAAATAAGTCTACTAAAAAAAGTTTTAGTTACTTCAGTACTTAGTGCTGCTCTAATTACTGGTGCAAATGCTGGTAAAAAAGAACAAAAATATATAATTGCAACTGCAAGTACAGGTGGAACATACTATCCTGTTGGAGTTGGTATTGCGACTATTGCTAGTCTAAAGCTTGCAAAAAAACACAAAATGACCTTCTCTGCTATTACATCAGCAGGAAGTGGTGAAAATGTAGATATGATTGATAAAGGTGAAGTTGACTTTGCAATCTTACAAGGGCTATTTGGTTCTATGGCGTGGCAAGGCAAAGCAAAATACGAAGGGAAACCTAGAAAAAATCTTCGCTCTGTAAGTATGCTTTGGCAAAATGTTGAGCAATTTGTTGTTTATAACAAAATAGCTACTACTGGTAACATCATGGATATGAAAAATCTATATGGCAAAAAGTTTTCAATTGGTAAAAGAAACTCAGGAACAAGAGTATCAGGTGAGACAATTTTAGGTGCTTTAGGTATTGACTATACTAAGATGAACCTACAGTTTTTAGGCTATGGACCAAGTGCTACTTCGCTTCAAGATGGCAAGATAGATGGTATGAACATCCCATCAGGTCCTCCAACAAGTGCAATTACAAATGCATATGCTTCTATTGGGGCGGACAAAATTCAACATTTAGAATTTAGTGATGCAGATGTTAAAAAAATTGCTTCAGCATACCCAGTATGGACAAGATATGTGATCAAAGCAGGAACTTATCCTGGACAGAAAAAAGATATAAATACGATAGCTCAGCCTAACTTGCTTGTTGTTACAAAAGATACGCCTGATGAAGTTGTATATCTTCTAACAAAAACTATGTATGAAAACCTTCCTTTCCTAAATACAGTTCATAAAGCTACAAAAGTTATGAACATAAAAAAGGCAATAGCAGGTCTTCCTATGCCTCTTCATCCAGGTGCTGCAAAGTACTATAAAGAACAAGGAATTGACATTCCTGATAGACTAATAGCAAAGTAAAACATGCTAAAGTTTAGTAAAACTAGCGTAAACAAATTTACATTTGTTTACGCTATCTTCATCTCAATTTTTCACTTCTATATTAATATAGAAGGCGGTTTAAGTGACCTTTGGTTCAATGCTGCACACTTTTCTCTGCTAGCTTCTCTTGGTTTTTTAACTTATAGAGGATCAAAGTTTTCAAGCGACGAATTTGTATCTATATTTGATATTTTTCTATCAATATTGGTATTGGTTCCGGCAATCTATATGATGGGTTTTGAAGAGTCTCTATATCAAGAGGCTAATGGTACCATGCGATTTTGGGATATCAATGTGGCTATACTCTCTATCGTACTTTCAATTGAAATAACAAGAAGAACTACTGGATTTATAATCCCTGCAATTATGCTTACCGCTATAGGGTACATAACATTTTTTGGCAAGTATCTTGAAGGTGTATTTGCATTTGGAGGCATGACACCTGAGCGATTTTTATATCGTATTTACTTTACTGGTGAGGGACTTTTTGGCTCAATCGCTACTATATCTTCTACCTATGTATTTATGTTTATACTTTTTGCCGCATTTTTACTTAAAAGTGGTGCAGGAGATTTCATCGTAGATCTTAGCTCTGTTCTTACTTCAAAATTCAGAGGTGGTGCAGGTCATGTTGCAGTTTTTAGCTCTGCTCTTATGGGAACTATCTCAGGGAGTGCAGTTGCCAATACAGTTTCAACTGGATCTATAACAATCCCTATGATGAAAAAAAATGGCTTTAAACCAATCTTTGCAGCGGGTGTTGAAACAGCTGCTTCAACAGGTGGTCAGATTATGCCTCCTATTATGGGTGCTGGAGCATTTATCATGGCTCAAATCACACAGATTCCATTTGTCACTATCATAGCAGTTTCTGTTTTACCTGCTATTTTGTACTTTGCGTCGATTGGCTTCTACATACACATACATGCGAAAAAATATGACTTAAAAGTACAAGAGAGTGATGTAAAACTACTGCCTATCCTAAGAGAGGGTTTTCACTTTTTGATTCCACTTTCTACTCTAATTGGACTTCTTATATATGGATTTACACCAACCTATGCAGCTGGTATTGCTATTATTGCTATTGTTGGGGCATCATATTTAACTAAACACAAAAGAATGGGAATTAAGGAGATTTTAGGAGCTTTAGCTCTTGGTAGTCAAAATATGGTAGTAACAGGGGTATTACTCGTTGGCGTTGGTATTATTGTTGGTGCTATTAATATCTCTGGAATTGGTATTACCTTTTCTCAACTTATTATGGAGTGGTCACAAGGTCAGCTTATTATCGCTCTTGTTCTTATCGCTGTTGCTTCTCTTGTTTTAGGTATGGGACTTCCTGTAACTGCATCATATGTTGTTTTAGCAGTTCTTTCTGCTCCTGCACTAGTTGGCTTGATGCTCTCTCCTGAGATGGCAGCACTTGCGGCAGCTGGAGTTACCATACCTGAAGTTACTATGTCGCTACTCGCTGCTCACCTTATCATCTTTTGGCTATCACAAGACTCAAACCTCACTCCACCAGTCTGCCTTGCAGCATTTGCAGCAGCTGGGATTGCAGGAACACACCCCATGAAAACGGGCGTTCAGTCTTGGATATTAGGAAAGGGTCTCTATATAGTGCCAATCCTATTTGCTTTTTCTCCACTTGTTACAGGTGAGTGGATAGAAAGAGTTGAAGTGTTTGGATTTGCAATGGTTGGTTTTTTAGCCTTTACTATTACTATAGAAGGCTTTTGGGACAGAAAAATATATATTGTTGAAAGAGCTATTTTTGCTACAAGCTCCCTTCTTCTTCTATCACAAGACAGCATGCTTGGTTGGGAGAGCTACTTTGAGATTGTTCCAGATACTCATATAGTAGGTATTTTGCTATTTATTGTTATAATGGCATTTCATAAAATTACAAAAGGAAAACAGTGCAAAACACAATTAGCAACCTAGAAAAAAATGGATTTGAAGTTCTACATGTAAAAAACTCTAATGAAGCTTTAGAAATAGCGAAAAAGTACATAAAAGATGGTCTAAAAATTGGGCTTGGTGGATCAACCACTGTAGCTCAGATTGGTCTTTTGGACTACCTAATACAAAGAGAAAATATAAACCTATGCAACCAGTATGAGAGCGGTATTGATATGGCTGAAAATCTCAACCGAAGAAGAGAGGGAATTCTAAGTGACCTCTACATTACAGGATGTAATGCCATCACAAAAAAAGGTGAGCTTGTAAATGCAGATGGAAGCGGAAACAGAGTTGCTGCTCAAATCTTTGGACCAAAAAAAGTTCTTCTTTTTGTGGGAGTTAATAAAATAGTAGACGATATCCACGCAGGATTTAAACGCATCCGCGAGGTAGCTGCTGTAAAAAATATAGACCGTATGAATAAAAAAGCTATAGAGATGGGTAAAACTCCTCAATATAACGCTGATAATATAGGCAATAAATTTGCTTTTATAAATGGGGATGAGAAAGGAAGAACCACTATAATCCTTATCGATGAAGAGTTAGGCTACTAAATGTACGACTATCTTATCATCGGCGGTGGTATCATAGGCTTAAATATAGCAAAAACCCTAAAAGAGAAAGAGCCAAACTCTAAAATAATACTTATAGATAAAGAACCAGAGCTTGCCATGCATAGTAGTGGCAGGAACTCTGGTGTTCTTCATGCTGGTTTTTACTACTCGGCAGACTCCTTAAAAGCAAAATTTACTCGCGATGGCAACAAAGCTATGCATGAGTTTTGCGACCAAAGAGGTCTACATGTAAACAGATGTGCCAAAGTCGTAATAGCTACAAATGAAGAAGAGTTAAAGGGGCTTGAAGAGCTAAAAAGACGAGGCGACAACAATGGAGTTGAGCTTAGATGGATGAATGAAGATGAACTAAATGAAAAATATCCAAATATAAAAACATACAAAAAAGCCCTATTCTCACCTACAACTTCAACAGTAGACCCTAAAGAGCTTACTTTAGAATTTGGAAAAGTCATAGAAGAGATGGGAGTAGCAATCCTAACAAACACCGCATATAAGAAACGCATTAGCGATAATGAAGTCCTAACATCTCAAGGAAGCATAAAGTGTAAAAAAGTTATAAACTGTGCAGGGCTATATGCTGATAAGATAGCACAAGAGTATGGTTTTGCAAAAAACTATGTTATCATTCCGTTTAAGGGAATCTACCTTAAAGACAAAGATAATCTCTCTCAACTACAAACCAATGTCTACCCCGTCCCAAATCTAGCCAATCCATTTTTGGGAGTTCACTATACGCTCACGGTAAAAAACGAAGCCAAAATAGGACCGACTGCTATACCTGCCTTTTGGAGAGAAAACTACAAAGGATTTGACAACTTTAAACTAGAAGAAATGGTACAAATACTCTTTTACGAAGCAAAACTTTTTCTAACAAATGCTTTTGGTTTTAGATCACTTGCCTATACAGAAGTAAAAAAGTACATAAAGTCACACCTTATAGGACTAGCCGAAGGACTCACAAAGAACATGAATCACAAAGGCTATGACTCATGGAGCACCCCTGGCATCAGGGCTCAACTACTAGATACAAAAACACTCGAACTAGTGCAAGATTTTGTAGTCGAGGGTGATGAAAAGAGTGTTCATGTACTAAATGCAGTAAGTCCAGCCTTCACCTCTTCAATACCTTTTTCAAAATGGGTAGTAGAAAAATACATCCTTGTTTATTGTACTGACTAGACCTTTTTTATTGTGCTCAGGCACTTGCTCCTATTTTTTATCTTACAAATTCCACTATATCGTCAAAATCCCGTCGCATGTGCTTAGGTTGCTCTTTTACTCTGTATCCAAAGGGCAAAATGAGTGAAGTTTGAAACTCATCTGTATCAAGTTTTAAAATTTTATCAACTTTCTCTTTCTCAAAACCCTCAATTGGGCATGAGTCTATATCTAGTACTGCTGCAGCCATCATCATATTTGTAGCTGCTATGTATGTCTGCCTTGCACTCCATGCAAATGTATCTGTATCATCTCTTTTGGCATCTATAAAAGTTTTATAAACACCAACATATCTCTGTATCATATCATCTGGCAAATCTCTTCTGGCAAATCTCTTTTGAGGTGTACCACTTTGTAGCTTTAGAGGGTTTAAGGCACCTAAAATCACGACAAGATGTGAACAAGTTGTGATTTGTGGCTGATCCCAACAACATGGCTTTAACTCCTCCTTTAGCTTTTCGTCTGTTATAACTAGAAACTTCCATCCCTCCATCCCAAATGAAGAAGGGGACATTCTTCCTGCTTCAAGTATGTATCTTATATCTTGCTCGTTAATTTTCTTCTTCTCGTCAAATAGTTTGCAAGCATGTCTAAATTCTAGTGCTTTTGTAAAAATCTCTCTATTTTGCATCATTAGCTCCTTGTTTTTTAAAATAGTATCTATTATATGTTATAATGTCAAGAACTATCTAAAAAGTAATATACATACCAAAAGGATACTAATGAATGTAGAATATAGAGGAAAACAGTACAAATGCCCATTTGAACTCTCATTGGATTTGGTAAGTGGCAAGTGGAAGGGGCTAATTCTTTGGTATCTAAGCCATGGAACATTACGCTATGGTGAGATAAAAAAGCAGCTAGAAACAATCACTCAAAAGATGTTAACCCAAACCCTAAGAAAGCTAGAAGAGGATAGACTCATCACTAGAAAAGTATATCCTGTAGTGCCTCCAAAGGTAGAATATACCATAACTGACAATGGATCTAAGCTGATACCAATCTTTTCACTTTTGCAAGAGTGGGGAGAAGAGATGGGAGATGTTTTGAGTATAAAAAGCTCTACATGTACGAAGTGAATTTTATAGTTTATTTATACGAAAAATAAGAGTACAATACCCCTTTTACATGTAAAGGCATAAAATGACACAAAACAAAAACATATTTTACATACTACTCACCATTGCCATGGTTGGCTGGGGTGCTTCTTGGGTCAATGTTAAAGTTCTAAGTAACTATGTAAATGAGTACGAGATGGTATTTTTACGATTTGGGTTGGCAAGTCTTAGTTTTATTCCTATTTTAGTTTACCTTAAAAAGTCGTTTAAAATAGACAAGAAAACCCTTTTTCTTGCAACTCTAGCAGCTATCACCAACATAGCCTATATGAAGTACTTTTTTCTTGGAGCAAAGTTTGGGACAGCGGGATTAGGAGGGGCATTTGTAACCACTCTGGTTCCTATCAATACTTTTTTACTTATGGCTCTATTTTTTGGTCGTAAAATCAGCTCAAAAGATGTCTTAGCTCTATTTTTAGGAGCTTTTGGTGTTTTGATGATGCTAGGAGTTTGGACACTAGGAGCAGAGCAAGTCCTTACAAAGTATAACCTTTACTTTGTTTTAGCATCTCTTCTTTGGCCTATTTTAACGATAGTTAGTTCAAAAGCAACAAAAGTTGCACCTTTGGTTTTTATCTTCTACATGTACGCTATAACCACTCTTCTTGTAGCTCTATTTTTTGTAGATTTTTCTTTTTTAAAAACTGTAAGCCATGAGCCTGTTTTTCTCTTTAACATCGCTTGTATCGCTTTTGCAGGAACTACATTTGCAACATCTGTTTACTTTGTTGGCATTGAGAAACTTGGTACCAATGAAGTAAGCTCTTTCATCTTTTTAGTTCCATTTTTTGCTATTGGACTTAGTGCAATGTTTCTAGGTGAGAGAATTGGTCTACATGTAATAATTGGAACAATTTTAACTATTATTGCAGTTTCAATGTTAAACAATATCAAATTTGATATAATAACAGTAATTAAAAATAGGAAAAAATTGAAATGAAATTAACACATTTAGATGAAAAAGATAGACCTAAGATGGTAGATGTGTCTGATAAAGCTGATACTACAAGAGTAGCAGTTGCAAGTGGAACAATCAAAATGAGTCAAGAAGCCTATGATATGATTGTAAGTGAAAAAGCAAAAAAAGGACCAGTCGTACAAACTGCAGTCATAGCTGCCATACTTGGAACTAAAAAAACAAGTGACTTGATTCCTATGTGTCATCCCCTCATGCTTACAGGAGTAAATGTAGATGCGGATGAACTTCCAGAGCTTCCTGGCTTTAAACTTAGTGTAACAGCAAAATTAAAAGGTCAAACTGGTGTCGAGATGGAAGCACTTACAGGTGTAAGCATAGGACTTCTAACCATATATGATATGGCGAAGGCGATTGATAAAAGTATGGTTATCTCAAATGTACAACTAGAATCAAAATGTGGAGGTAAAAGTGGAGAATTCAAAAGAGAAGCTTAGCCTAAGTTATCCTTGTAATTGGGAGTATAAGACCATATTAGAGTCACATCACAATGTAAAGGATGTAGTAAAAAGTGTACTTGATAAACGAGAACATAGTATCAAAAAATCAAACAATTCAAAAGGTGGAAAATACCAAAGCCATACCGTCTCAACACTTGTCCATAGTGATGATGACAGAAAAGCAGTATTTGAAGAGCTAAAAAATCATAAATCAATAAAATTTGTCCTATAGGAGATAATAATGAAAACAATACAAAATATATTTAGTGCTTCTCTAAAAGAGAACAACAATTCAAGCCTTTTTGAAGAGATTAGTGAACTTACTTTTGAGTTATCAAAAAAGAAAATACAAAGACTAAAAGATGAGAAAAAAATACAGATTCGACTAGGCGAACTTTTTGAAATGTTCTGTAGAGTACTACAAAATGAGAAACTAGATAATGTAGACAATATAGATGCAGTTATCACAGGACTAATAAAAGCAGCAACCTATGACAAAGAGGAGTTTTTATACAAAACTATTTATGAAAAAGAGCAGCTAGAAAAGTCTATTGAAAGAGAGAAGAGAAATATACAAAAAAGCATAATAGGCACTCTTGATATACTTGAAAATCATATAGAAAAGATGGATGACAATATTTCAAAAGAGTCTATAAAGGCCCTGCAAAGTACAAAGCTAAGAGGTATTGAGATGCTTGGAATTTTAAAAGAGACTACAAGTGAAGCAATCCTAACAACACTAGAACATGCAAAAGATATTGAAGACACTGTTTTTGAAATTACAAAAAATATTACTTATCAAACTATAAACGAAGGTCCGCTTACAAAAAGTAGGATTATGGACATAACAAGTAGCGTCCTCGGCGTCGTAATTGAAATCGCTGATGAAGACCAAGGAAATGCCAAGAGTCTTTTAAATGGTGCTATACATGGAACCAAAGAGGGTATAGCAAAATCTATAGACAAATTTAAAAATGATCTCAAGTTTGCTCCAGAGGAGCTTGCCGACCATGACTTAAAGGCAGTTAAGAGAGACCTTATTAAGGTTGAGGAGAACTTTATCGATGTTGTTAAGAAGACTCTTGCTAAATCAGATGGAATCTCTCATGAGATTATGGAAAATATCATAGAAAATGATATAAACAGCTCTCTTGCCAAGATTAAGCGTGTTGCTACTGAGACAAGTGAAATGTTAAGTGAAAAAATTGATGAGCTCAATATAAGTGAGAATGAATTTGTAAAAAAAGCTGAAAAGAAGATTGAAGAATTTGAGAAAATAGCTTCAGAGAAGTTTGAATCTATAAAGAAAGATGAAAGAACTCAAAACATAACAAAAGAGGCAAAACGATTAGGAACAAGAGCCTGGGAAGTTGCAATGAATGCACTAAAAGGGGCTAAAGAAGCTATCAATAAACAAAAATAGCTATCTTTTCACAAGAGAGATTTTTAACACGCCACAAGATGTAGCGTGTTAAAATATCTTTGTTAGTGGGATACCAAAGCAGGTATATCTGTATGCTCTAGAAGGTATCTTGAAGATCCACCTAGCATCATCTCTTTGAGTCCTTTTTTACAATATGCACCAGCAACAATCATATCAAAATCACCATCTTTAGCGGCATTTAAAATTGCTTCACCCGGAATAAAAGTTGTCTTAATAAGCTCAAATGTAGTTTCAATTCCATGGATTGCGAGATATTCTCTTAAATCTCTAATTCTAGTCAGATTTTCAGTTGTATATGCTTTTGAAGATACTATATGAACTTTTTTAGCTTGTTTCATAAAAGGAATTGCTTCGGAAACTGCTCTTGCAACCTCTGGAGAGTTATTCCATCCAATAATAATACTGTTAATCTCAAACTTTTTCATAGCTCTTGGGATTACCATAACAGGCTTTCCACTTTTTAAAACTGCTGCTTCAAAAGTTGCAGTAGCTACACCTTTTTGAGGAGCAGCAGCAACAACCATATCACAAAATTTTGTCTGTTGTGCAACCATGTGACTTCTTACTCCAACTGTTATGTTCAAGTGTGCTGTAGCTTCATTGTCCTGAGGAGTTTCACTCTCAATAATACCAATTTTTTTACAACTATTATCAAATATTTTTTTATGTGTATCTAAAACTGATTTAAAATTTTCAATATGTACTTGCTCTAATCTTTTTACAACTTCATTTGGAAGAACCATACCAGAAGGTACACCACTACTTACATTTGCCTCTGTTACAAGTACTTCTAAGTGTGTATTTAGTCTCTTTGCAACCAATAGAGCTCCATTAATTCTAGCTTCAAGTTCATCTCCACCCCCAACAGGGAACAACATTTTCTTTAGTATCATCAAATCTCCTTGAAAAATTTGTAAAAATCCATATCTATTTCTCTAGCTTCATCAAGACTAACAAGTTTAAACTTGACTTGTGAATCCTGTTTTAGTTGAGCTAACCTAAAACAATCTACTTTGATTACCGCACCAATCTTTGGATAACCACCAATAGTTTGTCTCTCCTTTAAAAGCACAATAGGCTCACCATGTGCTGGAACTTGAACCGAACCATAAGCAATAGGCTCAGAAACTATACCTTTACATGTAGAGGTAATTTTCTCTCCGGTTAGGCGAAAACCCATTCTATCATTTTGACCTGTTACTTTGTAATCTGACTTAAAGAATTTTTCTCTCTCATACTCTTCAAACATATCCCACTGATACCCAGCTACAATTCTAAGAGTTGTTATTTTATCATAATTTGGTACATATTTACTAAACAACTTATAATTGTTTTGTAATATGTTGCATTCAAATGGTAAAAACTGCCCTACTTTCAAAGGTGTTCCTCCAATTTTCTCTTTTATACTAACCGAACAACTTCCATACTCTTTTTCAATATTAAAGCCTCCTTTAACTGCTAAATAAACCCTAGTTCCACTTGAAGCAAAACCTAAACTCAAAGTATCGCCATCTTCTATTTTGTATGTTTTCCATATTTCAATTGGCTTATTGTTAATTTTTGCATCTACTTTTGCCCCTGTCAAAACAAATGAAGTTGAACCTTTTGCTCTTAGCTTAACTCCACCAAAAACAATTTCAAGCATATTTGTTCCATACTCATTTCCCAAAAGCATATTTGCACTAGAAAATGCAAACTCATCTAAAGCACCGGCAGAACTAACTCCAATCTCTGCTAATCCTACTCTTCCCAAATCTTGAATCGTCGCTTGAATGCCCGCTGTTATGACTTCAAATCCACCAATCATAACTCACCTCCAAGCTCTAAGAATTCATCTTTTTCTATAGCTCTAAACTTTACCTTGTCACCAACTTTTAAGTAAGAAAACCCATCATATGATGTGTCAAACATTTCAATCGGTGTTCTTCCAAGAATCTGCCAGCCTCCAGGGCTAAGCTGTGGGTAAATTGCCGTTTGCTTATCTGCAATCCCCACACTTCCTTTTGGTACTTTTGCTCTTGGATTTGCAAGTCTAGGAGTTGCAAGAATCTCATCTACCTCCCCCATATATGGAAAGCCTGGGCTAAATCCTATAGCATATACAAAATACTCTTTATTTGCATGCAGAGCTATAATCTCATCTATACTTAGCTTTTTTATTGTCGCTAAATTTTCCAAATCTAATCCAACTTCTTCTCCATAATACACGGGTATACTTACAGACCTTGTCGTAATATCATGAGAAAACTCTTCGGCATGGTTTAATACCTCATCAATCTCTTTGCACATCTGCTTGTAGCTAGTCTGTAAAAAATCATAACTAACCATGATAGAAGTATAAGAAGGAACAACTTCAATCATATGCTTTAAATTTGCACTTTTAAGAGCATAAAAACTATCTCGCACCTCTTTTGCTACATCTTCACCTATCTCATTACCAAAATAGACTATAATCGAATCAACCGATGCTACATTAAAACATCTCATATGCTAATCACCTGCCACTATATAGTCTCTTAATGCTTTTACAAATTTTACAGCTTCTGCATTATCCCCATGGACACACATACTATCTGCTTTTAGCTCTATCTTACTTCCATCTATTGTAACAAGCATTCCTTCACTCTTTAGTAAATCAATCCGTTTTAATACTGTATCTAAGTCATGAATTACCGCTCCACTTTGAGTTCTTGGCACTAAAAATCCATCATTTGTATATGCCCTATCTGCAAATACTTCATAAATAAGCTCGACCCTAAACTCATATGCTAATTTTTCATAATAACTATTTTTTGTAGTTGAAAGTATCATAAGTTTTAAATTTTTGTCTATTTTACTAATAGCTCCTAGTATGGCTCTCATGATATTTTCGTCTTTCATCATATCATTATAAAGTGCTCCATGGGGCTTTACATACTCAACTTTTGCTCCACTTGCTTTGCAAACTCCACTCAAGGCTCCCACTTGATATACTACAAAAGCTTCTATCTCCTCAGAGCTACACTTCATACTTCGTCTACCAAAACCAACTAAATCAGGGTAGCCAGGATGTGCTCCTATCATAACACTATGCTTTTTCGCAAACTCAACTGTTTTTTGCATTACAAGGGGATCTGAGGCATGAAATCCGCATGCAATATTTGCCATATCAATCAGTGGTATTATTGCCTCATCTTCACCCATACTCCAAGAACCAAAGCTCTCTCCTAAATCACAATTCAATTTCACAACATCTCCTTAAGGGGTCAAGTCTCTACTTTAAACTTTTGCCAAGCTTTTAAGTATCTTCTCTTCTATATGCCACTCTTTACCATCTACAGTCTTCTCTTTTTTCTTACTAACACCATCAACGGCACCAAGTTCAACTATAAAACCTAAATACTCATCTACTTCTTCAAAACTAGGTAGTAAATTTACATCAAGATAAGTAATAAATCCATATGCTCCCCAGTTTGATACAGTAGCGATAATTGGGTAATCAGAAGGAACTATACAAGGGTTTAATGCAAGGTGTTCTACAACATCTTTAGCAAAATTTCCCATACCTAGTTCATTGCCACCATCTCCTATAGCAAATGTAGGTTTTGTCTTTGATCCCAATACAAAAAGGTCATCAAGAGGCGCTGTAAACTCACTTACTCTGTCGCCTCTCATGTTTGCATACTCTCCTTCCACATTCCGTCCACATCTCTCAATACTAAAATGACAAGTTGGATTATACTCTTCTAAGATTGCTTTATAGTAGCTAGTTTTGTGTCCCTCTATAGGTATATAAATTGTCTCTATCTCTTTAAAAAAATCTTTACAATACATATCTGTAACGACTACTGACTTATAACCCAAAGAGTTTAAAGCTTTTGCCAAAAAGTAAGTTCCTACTGGCCCATCTGTCTCTGCAAAACCTTCTACATAAAAACCCGTATACAGAAAAACTACGCCTTTTTCTAGTTTTATAAATGCCTCTACTGCCTCTTTACAATGCTCTTTGGGGTGGAGTTTTTGCAATATATCCATGCCTCTTGTCGAGTGCTGAAGTATAACCTCATCAACCCTCATAATAATCACTATCTTTTTTGTCTGTTACAAACATATAGCCAGGGCTATGTGTTATAGCAAATGGTATTTTTATATCCCTTAAAACATTTTGAGGAGTAACTCCACATGGCCAAAAAAGAGGAATCTCATCATCTTTGACTTCCACAGCATCTCCATAGTCTGGTTTTTGCAAATCTGCAATACCTATCATCTCAGGATAACCTACCTGAATCGGCGAGCCATGAGTCGCTGGGTAGTGGCTTGTAACCACACAAGCATCTGCAACCAACTCCTTTTTTACTGGTCGCATTGAGACCACCATAGTGCCTTTAAAAATACCATATGGATTTAGTTCTATATTCGTATTGTACATTGAGACATTTTTTTTCTGTTCAACATAGCGAAGACTTATACCAGCATCTGTAAGAGCCTTTTCAAAAGTAAAGCTACACCCTATAAGAAAAAATACCAAGTCTTCGTCATAATACTCTTCTATGCTTGTTACTGTTTTGACTACCTCACCATCTTCAATGATATCATAAGATGGAAGTTCGTTTAGAAGATTTGCGTTGTCTGATAGAAATGTAGAATAATGAGAATTTTTAACAACTTCTAAAACTGGGATTGCTTTGTTGTTTAGTTTTGCAAACTCTTCAAAATCTTGAGCATACTTACTTGGTAAAACCACCATATTGGTCTGCACAAACCCAGAACAGTACCCAGCAGTAGGAGAGCAAAACTCCCCTTTCGCTATTTTTTTTCTAAAATCTTTAGTCATATACCCATCCTAAATCAAACTAACGCATAACAGGAGTGCAAAGAGGCGTAAGATTTGAATTTAAAAATATGCAGGACTGCTCAAAAGCAATTCAAATATTTTTATATTTAAAGATTATGCCTCTTTGTACTCCCCGTAGGGCGTCTCTATTTTACTCACTCTCTTTGTTAGATAACCTCAAACATAGCTTAGGCTATGCTTGAGAACATCTGTCTCAATAGTGAACAAAATAGAAACGCTGTTATGCGTTAGTTTGGTTTAGGATGGGTATATTATCCCCTTTTAGGATATTTTTTATTATTATACTATGTTATCCTACCATTTTAGCAGGTAAATAAGTAACTATCTCAGGAAAGATTGTTACTATCATTACAATTAGTATCATAATAATAAAAAATGGAAAAGTAGCTTTTAAAATATAACTAATTTTTTCATCTGATATACTTTGAATAACAAATAGAGAAAATCCAACAGGAGGAGTTATCTGAGAAAGCTCCACCATAAAAACCAAAAATATACCAAACCAAAGAGGGTCAAACCCAGCCATAACTATAATAGGAAGTACGATTGGCAAGGTCATAACGACGATTGATATACCATCTAAAATCATACCAAGCACAATATACATAAGCCCAATAACAAAAATTAGCATATATGGCGAAAGCCCTAGCCCTCCTATAAACTCACTAATAGCTCTTGCAATTCCCAAAAAGCCAACAACTTGAGATAAAAATCCAGCACCAATGATAATAAAACTTATCATAACCGTAGTTTTTACCGCATTGAAAAGTGACTCTTGAAAAATCTTCCAATTAAAACTTCTAAAAAATGATGCCAAAGCAATTGCTCCAACCACACCAAGTGCAGCAGCCTCTGTTGGAGTCGCAAAACCACCATATATACTTCCCATTACAAGTGCAATTAGCGAAAAAATGGGAGCTAAATCTTTCAAAGAGTTTAGTCTATCTATGTTTGTAAACTTCTCTTCTTTGGAGGGAACTGTAGTTTTATCTATGCTTGAAGCAAATATAATATAAAACGAGTATGCCGAAGCAAGTAAAAGTCCAGGAAAAATACCTGCAATAAAAAGTTTACCAATAGAAACATCAGAAAGAACCCCATAGATAATCATTATCAAACTAGGAGGAATCAAAAAGCCAAGTGTTCCACTACCGGCCAATGAGCCAATGGCAAGTTTTTTACTATAACCTCTACTTTTTAGCTCTCCTAGCGTTATCTTTCCTACTGTTGCAGTTGTGGCTGCAGATGAGCCAGAAACTGCTGCAAACAAAGAGCAAGCAGCAACATTTACATGCAAAAGTCTTCCTGGTACTTTTGTAAGCCAAGGCATAAGACCGTTTAAAAGTCTAGTTGAGATTGAAGAGTGGTATAGAATCTCACCCATCAAGATAAACATAGGAAGTGCCGCAAGGGACCACGAGTTCATAGAGTCGTACATTGACCCTGCTAGAAGGTCTCCAGCTTTTTGAACTAAGCTAATTGCAGGGGGTAGGTTATGTTCAAACAAAAACATTCCAGCGATACCTGTAAGCATCAAAGCTGCTCCAATCCAGATGGAACTAAGTAAAAAGAAAAACATTATGCCAATCAATACAACAGATAATACTAAAGGATCACTTATCATTAAAAATCCTTTTTAGAGTAAAAACAAATGAAGCAAAAACAAAAAGACTCATGCCAACTGTAATTGGAATTTGAGTAAGCCAAAGAGGAGTTTCTGAGACTGCTTCACTAAGCATCTCCATCTCTTTTGAGTCTTCCATAAAAAGATAGCTATAAAAAAGTGCGTAGGTAAGTATGCTAGTAGCTAATACTCCTGCAAATATATCTATATATCTTTGAAAATTTTTGCTTAGTCTTGAAGTTACTATATTTATGCGGATATGCCCAGACTCATTAAAAGTATAAGCTAGTCCAAAAAAGACTGACCCTAAGTAAAAGTATCCACTGTATTCATCGGCAAGCATTGTTGAGTAGTCAAAGAAAGACCGTCCAACTATCTCTGTCATTATAAGAACTACAAGCCCAACAAAAAGTGTTGATGAGATGTAAGCTCCCCCTTTGGAGAGCTTACTATTTAGGTTATCTAACCAATTCACGGCTATTTATACTCAGCAAAAATCTTTTTAATATCACTACTTGCATCTTTCAAGTACTCATTAAGTAGTTTTTTACCAATAGCATCTAATTCTGATTTAAGTGTTACACTTGGCTCACTTACTTTCATGCCATTATCTGCTAGCATCTTAAGAGCAACAGCGTCTTCCTTCTTACTCTCTTCCCATTGCATTGCTTCAATCTCTTTTGCTGCTTTTAGCATTGCAGACTGCTGATCTTTGCTCAAAGAATTCCAATAATCAAGATTGATTGTAACCGCCTGAAGTGGATACGCATAACCAATCTTTGTAAAATTTTTCAATACTTCCCAAAGCTTACCATCTTTTCCTGATGCTGAACTTGTAACAACAGCGTTTACCATTCCTGTTTGAAGAGCAGAGTAAACCTCTCCCCAAGGAAGTGCTACAGCATTACCGCCAGCCATCTTTACAAAGTTTGCAGAATTCTTATCATAAGTTCTTGCTTTAACATCTTTAAAGTCTTTTGTAGAGTTTATTGATTTCATAGTATAAATTCCACTTGGTGGCCAAGTTACAGCATAAAGCATTTTTTGATTCCATTTCTTCGCTACCTTATCATATGCTGGTTTTGAAATCTGATATAATCTATAAGCATCATCATAACTTGAAGCTACAAAAGGAAGTGCAGAGATGCCAAAAACTTTGCCTCCACCACTTGTAAAAGGTATAAACATATCTGTCATTGGAGCAGTTCCATCTTTAACTGCTTTAAGTGGGTTACCTTTAACCAAAGAACCTCCAGCATGAACTGTGATTTTCACGCTACCATCTGTATACTTACTTACTAAACTAGCAAATTTCTCTGCACCTTTTGTATGGAAGTTATTTGCACCATACTTCGCATTTAGATCCAACTTAACATTTCCTGCAACCAAAAGTGCTGTTGCACCTACTAGCAATGCTACTTTTTTTAACATCATCTCTCCTTTTAAGTTTGTATTATTTTACAAGACTCAAGTGGGGAAATGGTGGGAAATGTATAAAACAGCTCTACATGTAGAGCTGTTTTATCTATATATGTAACAATTTGTAACCAGTTTGTGCTATATTTTCTATCATTTCAAATGGAAGTTTTTTTCTTAAATCACGAACAAAACTTTTCAGTGCTCCTGAACTCATCTCTTTTTGAGCCCATAATTCCTGCTCTATTTGAGTATAAAATATAACTCTATTTGTAGAAAGTAGAGACAAAAACTTAACCTCACGAACACTCAAAGACAACTTCTTGCCGTCTACATGTAGAGCTAAACTATCAATATCTAAAACTGCATCTTTACAAAGCTTGACCCTACCAACTAAATTACCATGAAGTGCATTTTTAATGCCCTCTTCTAACTTTTTTGAGTTTATTGGTTTAAGTATAAAATGCTGAACATGCAAATTTATAAGCTCTATTAAGTACTCCTCATTGTTGTAGGCGGTTAAAAGGATAACAGGCACTAAACTATCATTTTGTCTAATATTTTTAATCATATCTATCCCATTCATTATGGGCATCTGTATATCACACAAAATTAAATCTGGCTTATGTTCAAAATAAATATCTAAACCATCTTTCCCATTACTTGCCTCAAAGACTTTTCCAAAGTAATACCTCAAAGTATTTACAACTGGTCTTCGTACTCCCTCTTCATCTTCAACACAGAGTACTGTTAAATTTTGATACAAAATCTTGCCCCCTCATTGTAGTTTTCAACAAAAAGTTTTCCTCCCATATTCTCTTCAATTATAATCTTTGAGATATATAGCCCTAGACCTGTTCCACTACCCTTTTTAGTACTAAAGTATGGTTCAAATACTTGTTCTATTATATCTAGATCGATCCCCCCACCATTATCACTAACACATACTAGTGGTTTTGTTTCTTGTATGTTTATTTCAATTGTAATTTTTGGCTCTTTAATTCCTCTCTCAATCAAAACATCTTTTGCATTTAATATCAAGTTCAAAACTACTTGAGCAAACTCTGATGCATATCCACTTACTTTAGGATCTTCAATTACATCTAATTTTAACTCGATACTTCTACTTTGCAAGGTGGCACTTGCTAGTATAGTTGCCTCTTCACATGCCCTTTTTAAACTAAAAATTTCTTTTGTTTTTGCTGGTTTAAAAAAATCTCTAAAATCATCAATGGTTTTTGACATATAACCAATTATTATATCGCCTCTTTGAACCTCTTGTTTTATAAACTTACTATCTGCTTTGTTAAACTTTATAGCAGTCTCCATCTCCATAAATATACCTGATATTTCACTTAGGGGTTGTCTCCACTGATGAGCAATCATGCTTATCATCTCCCCCATTTGAGCCAACCTAGACTTGTATAAAAGTGCTTGATCCTTTTTCTTAGCTTCAATCAAAGCAGTATCGATTTTACTTTTTAACATCCTATTAAAATCTTTTAATGCTTGCTCTTTTTTATCAACCTTCTTGCGGTAACTTGTAAAAATCTGAGCAATATAATGAGATATAAAGTAACTAACAATACCGAGAACTAAAACCAATGAAAGTGTTGTTAAGAGTATAATCTGTACATATTTATCTATCTTTTGCTCAAGTTGAAATTTCTTCTTTGTCAAAGAAGATTCAATGTCATCTACATATAAACCCGTACCAACTACCCAGCCCCACTCTTTGTCAAGTTTTAAAAAACCAATTTTTTTACGAGGAGCACCAAACTCAGGTTTTGCCCAATAATACTCAACAAATCCTCCATCTCTATTTTTAGTTGCTACTTCTATAAATTGCTGAAATATTTTTGCTCCTGTAGAGTCTGTATTGTTAGTATCATCTGTGCCAATTTCATAAGTTCTAAATGGGTGAGCTATAAGGTGGTGAGTAGTATCATGAATCCATACATAACCATTAGCTCCATACCGTAAAGTCTGAACCCAATCAATTACTCTTTGTTTTAACTCTGTGATTGCTTTTGTTCTATAATCTTCAACATCTTTTTCATTAAGTACCACTCCACTCTTCACTAGCTTTCTAAATCTCTTGTGTATACGCCTATTTTCAACATCTCTATGGTACTTTATATACTTTAACACTTTATCGTTTTCAATTTTAAGTATATTTTTCTGCTTTAAAAGATACTCTTTTTCTAACTCGATACTCTCTTGTTTAAAGTTGCTGTATTGAGTATTTATAAAAAAATATATAATTAGTACAGCAAATACTAAAACAAGGACAATCGGAGTTACTATTATAAGACGAGGTAAATTCTTCTCTGTAAACATTTAGCTATACCCATCCTTGACCAAACTAACGCATAACAGGAGCACAAAGAGGCGTAAGATTTGAATTTAAAAATATGCAGGACTGCTCAAAAGCAGTTCAAATATTTTTAGATTTAAAGATTGTGCCTCTTTGCTCTCCCCGTAGGGCGTCTCTATTTTATTCACTCTTTTCGTCAGATAACCTCAAACATAGCTTGGGCTATACTTGAGAACATCTGCCCGAACTGTGAACAAAATAGAAACGCTGTTATGCGTTAGTTTGGTTTAGGATGGGTATATTTTTGAGACATAAAAAATGCTACAAGATCCTCAATGCTCTTCTCATCAAGCCAATCATATGAAGGCATTGCTGAGACTCTATCACCTTTTTCATCAATATCATACCAAGAGAAAATCCTGTTTT
>Ga0256840_1001206_pt1 | contig 24852 bp, 20 predicted proteins | sample 355202metaG_FD_185969 | JGI IMG/M metagenome (GOLD analysis project Ga0256840, IMG submission 185969) | Hydrothermal vent microbial communities from Mid Atlantic Ridge, Atlantic Ocean - 355-202 | ecosystem: Environmental > Aquatic > Marine > Hydrothermal vents | place: Atlantic Ocean: Mid...
ACCCTTTTCATTTCTTCCATAGAAGAACCTACTTGTTTTAATTGCCAATCTAATACTTCTTCAAAATCTTCCCATTCATAAAAATCATGTAAACCTAAACGCAAACCTATTTCTCTTGCAATCCACCAACCAGCTTTTGAATCGTATTTTGGTTTTTTAGCAGGATAACGCAAGGCTATATTCGGACTTCTATGATGTGATTTTCTAATGTGATCTAATCGTTCTAAATAAGTTGCTTCTGGCAAAACCACATCAGCATAACCTGTAATTTCACTTGGCATAGTATCTACAACCACAATAAATTCTTGATTATCTAAAGCACGTTTAATTTTTGCTTCATCTGGAATAGATTGTAACGGATTGGTAGCAGTAATAAACAATCCTTTTACTTTAAATGGTCCTTTGTATTCTGGCAATGCATGATCCAAAATTTCATTGGTAATTCCCATTATTGCCAATTTGTGTTTTTGCACAGAAATATCTCTCCATGACCATCTTGGTTTTGGAAATGGTGGGTGTTTTTCTTTTGGGAGTTTAACCGCTTCAGGAAAATAAAAACCACCTTTTCTTCCCCAAGAACCCAACAAAGCGTTTAATATAGCAATGGCTCTTGTACGTTGTGTATCATCTCCATACCAAGCGGTATGACGACCAGGATGAACAATAGCTCTAGGTGATGCAGCACCCATCATTCTAGCAGTTTTATAAATATCTTGTGCTGGAATTGTAGTAATACTTTCTGCCCATTCAGGAGAATATTTTTGAACGTGAGCTGTTAATTCTTCCAAACCATAAGTATATTGGTTTACATAATCAACATCGTATAATTTTTCTTTTATTAAGACGTGCATCCAAGCCAATAACAACGCCATATCGGTTGATGGTTTTATAGGTAACCATTTGGTAGCATGAGATGCTACGGTAGAAAAACGTGGATCAACCGTAATAATTGTTCCTCCTCTATCTATTAAGGTAGAAACTTCTTGCACATGACCATTGTGCATATTTTCACCAATATGATTTCCAATAAGCACCAAACAGTCTGTATTTCTAACATCTGTAGGTTCTGGAGATGCTAAACCAGCACCATAAGTAGCAATAAAACCAGCTTCACGAGTAATTAAACATTGTGCTCCTGCAGGTTCTCCCATAGTATCAGAACCCCAAGCTTTAAATAAATGTTCAAAATGAGGACCTGTTTTACCATGAAAAAGCAAAGCCATACTTTCTTTACCGTATTTTTTAGCAATACCTTTCATGTTTTTTTCAATCACATCAAAAGCTTCTTCCCATGTTGCTTTTTTATAAGATTGCTTGCCGTCTTTTTCTATTCTTATTAGAGGTGTTTTTAAACGATCATCATCGTAATACATTCCTAATCCACCTGTTCCTCTAGGACATAATCGTCCGTTTGAATGTGGATCAATGTCATTACCAATCACTTTTCTAATATTATCCTCTTTATCCTTATACACCCAACCTGCGCAGTTCCAAAAGCAAACTTCACAAACAGTAGGTACTTTAGTATAATCACTTTCTTTTAAGGACTTTTTTTCTTCTTTAAAAAAGGATTTAAGACCACTAGAAAGCTTAGGAGAAAGTGCTACACCAGCTCCAGCTACACTGGATATTTTTATAAAACTTCTACGATTATAACTCATAATAAATTCTTTAAATTTAAAGTAAAACTCTTGCTGTTTTACACTACAAAGTTACGAGATGATTGAGAGTTTTAAGATGATATTTGTCATAAGCATCAGTTATTTATAGTTTTTTTATTTTTCAAAAAAACTTCTAAAAGGCTGATTTTTATCAGTATTTAATAAGTCTTTTGCCTTTATTTTTGTGGTAGTTAATAAGTGAGTTAGTAATACGGTTAAAAGCAATTTATTGTTTATTTAGTTAGTAGTAGTAAATTTCAATTTTTAATTCCATATTAAATTGATCTTATTTAATTGTATTACTTAAAAAACCCAAAACCTGAAGAGGTTTTGGGTTTTGTTTTATCCAATTGTTTTTTTTTACAAACTCAAAGAAAAACTTAATATAAGTTGTTCTGGTTTAGTATCTAAAGAACCAATCACAGCGTTGGTATCATCCTTAATAGTCATAATATTGTTAGAAACACCTTTTTCATAACGAATACTCACACGTATTTGACTATGCAATTGTATGGCCAATCCTGCTTGAAAATTTACTCCTAAATCACTTTGAACATCAATATTATTTACATCAAAACCTTCAAATTCATTAGCTAAAGTGTATTGAAATGATGGACCAACAAATAAACTTACAGGTTTAACAATGTCAAACCCAATCATTAGTGGAACTTCTAATTTTGTTTGATCAAAATCTACTGAAGCATACGTACTTTTTGTTTTTGTATAAAACTTCTGGTCTAAAATACATTCCGTTAAATCTGTACTGAATGTATATTCCTCCGTGATAACCTGTTTTCTTTTCACTTTCAAATTGTGAAGCGATTTCTGCTCCAGTACCTTCGGTTATATATTCGCCATTGGAATTATAATTAAATCCTGCTGTTACACCAAAAGATAATTTTTTATCATCTTGTGAAAAGGTTAAACTAAATGTAAGTAATAAAAAAATTACGAGTAGGTTTTTTGTTAAATTCATTGAAAAATTTTTAGTGTTATATAATAAACGAAAAGTATTGATTTTTATTTTCTTTTGATTACTTTCTGTACGGCTTTTACAATTGCCGTATCATCTAAGTTATACTTTTTTAATAATTGTGCTGGAGTAGCAGATTCTCCAAAAGTATCATTTACCGCAACAAATTCTTGTGGTAACGGATTAGTTTCTACTAACAATCTAGCAACACTTTCGCCTAATCCTCCAAATTTATTGTGTTCTTCACAAGTAACAATACATCCAGTTTTTTTAACTGATTTTAATATAGCTTCTTTATCTAGCGGTTTTATAGTATGAATATTTATCACTTCTGCTGAAATACCCAATTCTTCTAACTTTTCTGATGCTTGTAAGGCTTCCCAAACTAAATGACCAGTTGCAACAATAGTAACATCAGCTCCTTCTGTTAATTGAATAGCTTTACCAATGATGAATTTCTCATCTTTGGGCATAAAAACAGGCATTTTTGGTCTTCCAAAACGTAAATAAACAGGTCCTTCATAGTCTGCAATAGCCAATGTTGCGTTATACGTCTGATTGTAATCACAGGTATTAATAACCACCATTCCTGGCAACATTTTCATCATTCCAATATCTTCTAATGTTTGATGCGTTGCGCCATCTTCTCCTAAAGTTAATCCTGAATGTGAGGCACAAATTTTTACATTTTTTTCTGAATAGGCAATAGATTGTCTAATCTGGTCATATACTCTTGCAGTAGAAAAATTTGCAAAAGTACCTGTAAACGGAATTTTTCCGCCAATGGTTAATCCTGCAGCTATTCCCATCATATTCGCTTCTGCAATACCAATTTGAAAAAAGCGATCTGGATTGTTTTTTTTAAAATCTCCCATTTTAAGAGAGCCTATCAAATCGGCACATAATGCAACCACTTTATCATTGGTTTTCCCTAATTGAGTGAGTGCATCACCAAAGCCAGAACGAGTATCTTTTTTTTCTGTAAATGTATATTTTTTAATTGCCATAATGTACTTTTAAAAGTGGATAAATTTAATTACAAAAGTAAGCAATACTTCGTATAAAACGATCTAAAATTTTAGGATTTCTTTATAAAACTTATGAACAGGAAATCCCATTACGTTAAAGTAACTTCCTTGAATTTGTTTCACACCAATTAAACCAATCCATTCTTGAATTCCGTAGCTTCCAGCTTTATCTAAAGGCTTGTATTTTTTAACATAAAAAGTAATTTCTTCTTTGGTTAGTTTTCTAAAAAAAACCGTAGTCGTATTTGAAAAAACAACTTCTTTTGAAGCAGATTTTAAACAAACACCACTATATACTTTATGCTTCTTACCAGACAAACTCATCAACATAGTAATTGCTTCTTCTTCTGATTTTGGCTTTCCTAACATTTTACCTTTGTGCCAGACAATGGTATCAGCAGTGATTAAAATATCATTTTCTTTTAAATTGGTAAACGGACTGGCTTTGAGTTGTGCTAAATATTTTACAATTTTTTTACCTTTCAAATCCTTTGGAAAGACTTCTTCTACTTCTTTTAATTGAATAGTAAAATCTAGATCTAAATCTTTTAAAAACTGTTGTCTTCTTGGAGAACCAGATGCTAGAATAAGATTCTTGTTTTTGAGTTTGTTTTGTAACATTTTTTTGTTTTAAAGTGTGCAAATATAAATTCAATATTTAAGAAAATGTAACAATTAGAGCTGATTTTCTACCAATAATTAAAATGTTATTATCTTATCTTAAAAAAACTGTTTGATATTAATATTTTTTTTAAATTGCACGGAGATTATTCCAAATTAACAATAACAAATAAAATATAAAAATATGGCTGATGATTTTGATTTATTAGAAACCGAATCTAATGAACAACAACAAGAAACAACTAAAGTAGATTGGGGAAAAGCAGTAGATACTATGAAATCTAAACTTGCTCAAGAAGACGACCCTCAAATACGTCAAAAAATACTCAATGCAACCTTAGATGACGTGGTTGATATGGCAGAAAAAGACCGAAAATCGCTTTTAGATGCTATTAAAGACTTAACCGATTATCAAGACGAAGTTGGTATTATTTTTGAAAAATTCTCTACCTTAAACAAAGAAGAGCAAAAAGTAATTGATGATGCTCAAAAAACTTTAGAAAGAGCAAAAATTGAATTAGAAGATGCCGAAAATGTAAAAGACAACTTTTGGAATAATCTTTTTGGAAGAAAAAGCAGAATTAAAAAGAAACAAGTTGCTTTAAAAAACGCAGAAAAAGTGCGAGCTGGCGCAGATAATAAAGCCAAAGAAATGTTTCAAACAAGAATTGAAACTGCCGATGTGCAAACTTTACTTAATGAGCTTTCTTACAAAAGTCAAGCAGCAGTTACTCGTTTAAAAAATAGAGAAGTTGAAATTAAAGAAGTTGAATCTAAGCTAAAAGTTGCCATTGTTGAGGCGAGTAAAAATCACACAAAAGCCTTAGAGAAAAAAGCAGCAACCGAATCTAAATTAGAAGAACAATATGCTTTGCTTAAACAAGCTCGACAAGCTTTAGAAGAAATTGCAGATAAACAAACAACTGCTTATAGTGAAGCGATTGCAAAAGTTACTCATATTGAGCAAAAAGTAGAAGAATTAGAAGGTTTAAAAAATGCTTACACTACTTTGGCTGCATCAAAAGATAGTTTTGTACATAAACACAATTTAACCATTAAAGTATTGACTTCTTTACGCAGTAATTTACAGACTCATAGAGCCAAATTAAAGTCAGATACCGAAGAAAGATTAAAGTATTACGAAGGTTATGTGGTTGCTTTAAAAGCAAGAACCGATCAAGAATTTGCAGCAATCTTGGAAACTTTGGGTGTTAAAACCGATGAACATATTGGTCAAACACTAGCTTCTATGCACACAGCAAGTGCTAAAGCTCGTCAAAAAATGATGGATGATATTCCTGTACACGAAAAAATGATGCAAGGTGTTTACAAAACCTATGCTGAAGCTTTACACGAAATACGTGCTAAAGATGCCGATATTCAAAAAGAATTTGCAAACCGTTATGGTATTGATATGAAAGAAATTTTTGAAGAATATTATAATGCAGATAGTAGTCCTACTGAAAATGATGATGATAACACTAAAGAAACTCCAAAAAAAGATGATTCTGGTGTAATTGATGATTTATTAGGATAATTTTAATTAGCCATCACTACCTATTTATATGTTGTGATGGCTTATTCTTTTATATTTTGAGTATTTTTCATCCAACATATTTTCCATCAATTCTTCAATTTTCTTTGATGCTTAACGCTGATGAGATTATCTTTGAAAAAAATGATAATTTTCAAAAACAAACCTATCGTAATAGATGCTATATTTATAGTGCAAATGGTAAGCAACTGCTAAATATTCCTATTCAGAAAGTTTCAGGAAAGCAACTGTACAAAGAGGTGAAAATTGATTATAGTTACCATTGGCAATCAGAGCATTTAAAAGCGTTGTACGCTGCATATAATTCTTCTCCTTTTTTTGAATTTTACATTGATGATTTAATGGAATTATTTACTCAAAAAGAAACATTTTTAATGGATTTAAACATTAAAATATTCCAAAAACTGACTTTACTTTTACAAGAAAATAAAGACTTTACTTTTTCTAAAGAATATCATAAAGAGCTCACAAATGATTATAGGCATTTAGTAAATTCAAAAAAAGAACTATCAATACATTTTCCAAAATACACACAAGTATTTGATGATAAACATGGTTTTTTATCTAATTTAAGTATTTTAGACTTGTTGTTTATGGAAGGAACTGTCTCTTCAATCTATTTAGAAAATTTAACAACTGCTTTATAATATTTACTCTTTACTTGCTTAAGTAATTAAATGAAAAAGTAAACTAATTTCACAAAACATAAAATTAATTTACATAAACTTAAAAAAAACTTAATAAAGTATGTAACTTTGCAACCTAACAATATTTTTAGGTTTTTATTAAATAATGGCAGATAATAGCAAACAAAGAGGTAAACAGTTATATAATTATCAAAAAAATGCAATTGAATCTATTTTGGATAAAATTGATCATTCACCTACGGATTATAATTTACTGTATCAGCTTCCAACAGGAGGAGGAAAAACGGTTATTTTTTCTGAAATTGCTTGGCGTTATATTGAACACTACAAAAAAAAGGTGATTATTCTTACGCACAGAGTAGAACTTGCCAATCAAACTTCTAGAATGTTAACGGAGTTTCACGTTGAAAACAAAATTATCAATAGTCAGGTAAAAACCTTGCCAGATCAAGATGAATATGAGTGTTTTGTTGCCATGGTAGAGACCTTAAATAATCGGTTACAAGACGAGCAAATATCATTAAAAGATATTGGTTTAGTAATTATTGATGAGGCGCATTACAACTCTTTTAGAAAATTATTTAAATATTTTGACGATTGCTTTATACTTGGAGTTACAGCAACACCTTTAAGCTCAAATATTGAGCTTCCAATGAAAGAGATTTACAATGAATTACTCGTTGGAGAAACTATTGTATCCTTAATAAAAAATGGTTTCCTAGCTAAAGTGAACACCTATTCTTACAATGTTGGATTAACCTCATTAAAAGTTGGAGCTAATGGAGATTATACCGTTAAATCATCAGAGGAATTGTACATTCAACAAAATATGCAATCTCGCTTAATTGAAGCTTATGAAAAACATGCAAAAGGTACAAAAACCTTAATTTTTAATAATGGTATTCGCACTTCATGGTATGTTTATGATACTTTTAAAGAAGAGGGTTATAATATTAGAAATTTAGATAGTACGGTAAGTAAGCAAGAACGTAAGGAAATTTTAGAATGGTTTAAAAAAACACCAGATGCTATTCTAACCTCTGTTGGTATTTTAACCACAGGTTTTGATGAACCTACCATTGAAACAATTATTATGAATAGAGCAACAAAATCGGTTGCATTATATTTTCAAATGATTGGTCGTGGTTCACGTATTATTCCTGGAAAAAAGGAATTTACGTTATTAGATTTAGGAAATAATGTTGCTAGATTTGGAGAATGGACTGCTGATGTAAATTGGCAACAAGTCTTTAAATCTCCTAATTATTACTTAGAAAATATTATTGATGATGAAGAGTTAGAACGTAATTTTGTTTACGAAATGCCTGATGAAATTAGAGAACAATTTAGCAAATCAAAAACAGTAGCCTTTGATGTTAAAAAAGAATATGATAAAGTAACAAGTTCTGGACTAAAATCTAAAACCGTTTTAGACAACTCCATAAAACAACATGTAAAAATTTGTGTTGAAAATAGTGAAGATGTTTATGATGCGTGGACATTATCTAATTTACTTAAAGACGATATTACCCATAGAATTAAACAATATTCATATTGTATCATTAAGAATACAAACAACTATATTAAATGGTTAGAAGAAGACTATAAAAGACAGTTAAGAACAAAAATTTCACAAGAATTTGATTGATTTTTAATCTTAAAACAAATTAGGTCTGTATATTTTATTGTATAAATAATAATATTTAGACTTAATAATATCTTTTTTGATTTTCATTGTAGGAGTGAGATGTCCTGAGCTAATCGTCCATTCTTCTGGAGTAAGTCCTATTTCTTTTATTTTTTCCCATTGTCCTAACTGTTCATTTACAAAATTAACTTCTTCTTGAATTTTAGAGATTACCAATTCATTTAAAATAAGTTCTTCATTAATACTATTTAAAGAAAATGTTTGTCGTAATAAACTAAAATTAGGTTGAATAATAGCTGCGGGAAATTTTTCATTTTCACCTATAACCATCACTTGTTCTATAAAAAGAGATTTTTTTAATTCACTTTCTATTTTAGAAGGATTAATATACTTTCCTCCTGAAGTTTTAAAGGTTTCTTTCTTTCTTCCTGTAATGTATAGAAAACCATCTTCATCTAATCGTCCTAAATCTCCTGTTTTAAAATATCCATCAATAAATGTAGACTCTGTTTTAATACTATTCTTATAATAGCCAAGCATATTGTTTGGTCCTTTAGAGAGAATTTCTCCATCATCTGCAATTTTTACATATACATTTTCTATAGGCTTACCAATTGAACCTATTCTAAGTCCAAAATCATTTGGAGAATTTACAGAGATTACAGGTGAAGTTTCTGTTAATCCATAACCATCCATTACAGGAATTCCTGCTGCATTAAATATTCTTGAAAGTTTAGGTTCTAATTTAGAACTCCCACAAAAAATAACCTTTATTTGACCACCAAACACTTCTTTCCATTTACTAAAAATAAGCTTTCTAGCACGTTTTAAACTCTTCTCATAACTTTTTCCATTTTTACCAAAAGGTTCAAATTTATAACCAAGATCTAAAGCCCAATTAAACAGTTTCTTTTTAATTATACCTAAACTTGCTCCTTTGTCGATAATTTTATCATGTATTTTTTCTAACAATCTAGGTACAACCGTCATAATATGAGGCTTTACTTCTTTCATATTATCAGCAACAGTTTCAATACTTTCTGCAAAATGAATTTGTATTCCGTTATATTGATATAAATACAACATCATTCGTTCAAAAATATGGCTTACAGGCAATAAGCTTAACGCTCTAGGTTCATCATCATTAAAATCAGGAACAGCCTTTGAGCTTGCAATCATATTACTTATAATATTTTCGTGGCTCAACATAACACCTTTAGGCTTGTCTGTTGTACCAGAAGTATATATAATAGTTGCTAAATCCGTTGGTTTTATTGATAATTTAATATAGTCTATTAATGCTTGATTTTTATATTCTCTTCCTTTGTATATCAATTCTTCTAAGCTTAGACAGTCGTTTATTTTATCAAAAGAAAAGACCTCTTTTAAATATTTTGTATCTACTTGTTGTAATTTATCAAACAATTCTTTGTTAGCTACAAAGCAATACTTAACTTCGGCATGATTAAAAATATATTTTAAATCTATTTTACTTGTAGAATCGTAAATAGGTACACTTTGTGCGCCAACTTGCATAATGGCAATATCTGCAATATGCCATTCTGTTCTACTTCTATTGGTGATAATGGCAATTTTATCATCTTTTTTAATACCAATATGACTTAAATATCTACTTAACAGATTTGCTTTTTCAATATATTCTTGAGTAGATGTAGGCTTCCATTCACCATTATATTTAGTAGCAAATGCAGTTTCTAATTGATTATGTTCTAGTTGATATTGCGGAATATCAAAAAGTCTTTTTACAGTATCCATCTTAAATCATGTGTTTTTCAATAAACGTTTGAAAGTCTGTCTTTTTTTCATCCATAAAACCTTCAATATAATGTTCAGCAACATCAGGACCAGCGTGTTTTTCAATATTGCTTACTCTTGTATAAAAAACATCCAATTCTTTTTTTGCTATATCAGAAACTTTAGAAAAATAACCATAAATATATTCTATTTCACGAGTTTCCTCATTTACTTTAAAATCAAAATTAACTTGAAGCCAATAATACATACCAAATTTGGTGATATTTTTTAATATGGCTCTAGCTTGTTTTTTATTAAACAAGGCTTCCCAAATATGGTCATAAACTAATGTTGGAGTACCAGGGTGATTTAAAAAATCGATTTCTTTACCTATAAGTTCATCAATTTCATATTCACTAATTTCTGCAAATTCATAATTAACATATTCTATTACACCTGTTCTGTCTGCTTTTATCATTAAAACATCTTCTGTTGTAATGAGTTTTTCTTTATTTATAGGTGTTGGCTTAGTCATTCTATAATCCCTTTTTAATATTAGTCTAACGATACAAATGTAGCTAATTATCTGTTATCCTCTATACATTTTTTCATGTAAATGATCGTATTTTTTACGAATTTCATTTCGTTTTGTTTTGAAAGTTGGCGTAAGTAGGTTGTTATCTACAGACCAAACATCTTCAGCCAACTCAAAGAGTTTAATTCGCTCCCATTTTCCAAAATTTTCGTTTGTTTTATCAATTTCTTGTTGAATTCTAGCAATTACTTTTTTATTGGAAATGAGTTCTTTTATAGTTTCACCATAAGTAATTTCTTTTCTATGACACCATTCTTTTACAAAGTCAAAATTTAATTGAATTACTGCTGTTGGCATTTTTTCTCCTTCACCAAAAACAACTGCTTGTTCAATAAAAAGTGATTGTTTTAACTCATTTTCTAATAATACAGGAGAAATATATTTCCCTCCAGAAGTTTTAAAAATTTCTTTTTTTCGTCCAGTTATTTTTAAGAAGCCATCACTATCTACTTTCCCTTTATCACCTGTATGGAAATAATCGCCAGTCATAACTTCTGAGGTTTTCTTAGGGTCTTTATAATAACCCATCATTACGTTAGGTCCTTTAATTAGAATTTCATCATCATCTGCTATTTTAATTTCTACTTTATCAATAGCTTTTCCTACTGTTCCAATTTTAAACCCATTATTTTTATACTCATTTACAGTAACTACAGGAGAGGTTTCGGTAAGACCATAACCTTCCATTACATTCATACCAGCAGCACAAAAAATACGAGCAATTCTTGGTTGTAAAGCAGCACTTCCAGAGACCATAGAGTGTAAATTACCTCCTAAAGCAGCTTGCCATTTACTAAATATTAATTTTCTTGCTAAAGCTAATTTTTTTTCATAAAACCATCCGTTTTTACCATAAGGTTCATATTTTAAACCAACATTAACAGCCCAAAAGAATAAACTTTTTTTAATTCCAGAAAGTTCAGTTCCTTTAGCAATAATACCATCATAAATTTTTTCTAAAAGACGAGGAACAACACTCATTAAATTTGGCTTTACTTCATTGAGGTTATCTTTTATTTTTTCAATAGATTCTGCAAAATAAATAGATGTACTACTATATACATACAAATAATGAAGCATTCTTTCAAAAATATGACAAACAGGTAAAAAACTTAAAACGATAGATTCTCCTTCAATTAAAGGTAAACGAGCTCTACTTGCAAGCACATTGCTCACTATATTTTCATGAGATAACATCACTCCTTTTGGAGTTCCTGTTGTTCCTGAAGTATAAATTAAAGTTGCTAAATCGGATGACTTTACCTCTTTTTTTAAAGCTTCAACTTCATGTTGATTAGAGTTGTCCTTCCCTAATTCATAGATGGCATCCCAATTTTTACAGCCTTTAATATCATCAAAAGAATAAATTTCATTTAAAGACTTTACCTCATTTTTAATGGCATTTGCTTTTTCAAAAAGTGTAGCGTCAGATAAAAAACAATAAGTAACTTCTGCATGATTAAAAACATACTCATATTCTTTGGCAGAAATTGTTGGATAAATAGGAACATTTTGTGCGCCAATTTGTAAAACAGCAATATCTAATAAATTCCATTCTGTTCTATTGGTACTAGAAATAACGGCTATTTTATCATTTGGTTTAACGCCAAGACGTAGCAAACCTCTACTTAACTGATTTGCTTTTTCTTTAAATTCTTGTGTAGAAGTTGCTTTCCACTCTCCATTATACTTTGTTACAAAAGCATTTTGAATTGGATTATTTTCTAATTGAAAATCAATAAAATCAAATAATCGGGTAATTTTTTCAGACATCTGTTTGTTTTTTTAATACCGCAATTTACTAAAAAAAACAGAAAACTAAAAAATAAATGAACCTATAAATATAAAGAAATCCAATAATTACAGATAACTCCTTAATTACTAATGAAAACTAGTTCTTAGTGCTTTTAAACTACTTAATTTTTTATAACTTTTAATAGATAATGTTCAGTAGTATTTTTATCTTTGCAACTTATTCAAAAATGCAAGAACATGAAGATATCATTAAATTGGTTAAAACAGTATTTAGAAGTTGATCAAGATGTAGATTTTATTAGTGAACTATTAACTGATTTAGGTCTAGAAGTTGAAGGTATTGAAACTATAGAGTCTATTAAAGGAGGTTTAAAAGGAATTGTTGTAGGTGAAGTTTTAACATGTCAACAGCATCCAAATGCAGATAAATTAAAAGTAACCACTGTTGATATTGGTTACGATAAAGTAGTTCAAATAGTTTGTGGCGCTCCAAATGTTGCTGCTGGTCAAAAAGTGCCTGTTGCTACCATTGGTGCTGTTTTATATGATGATGAAGGAAATTCTTTTAAAATTAAAAAAAGTAAACTAAGAGGTGAAGACAGTCATGGTATGATTTGTGCCGAAGACGAGTTAGGTTTGGGTAAAAGTCATGATGGAATCATGGTACTTGACAATGACATTGCTATTGGTTCTAAAGCTGCTGATGTTTTCGATATTGAAACAGATTATGTTTTTGAAATTGGGCTAACACCTAACCGTGCTGATGCCATGAGCCATTTTGGTGTTGCTCGTGATTTAAGAGCTGGTTTAATTCAAAAAGGAATAAAAGCAGAGTTAAAACCCAAATTGGTAAGTGATTTTCATGTTGATGAACGTACACATAAAATTGATATTGACAAGGTTAATTCAGATTTAGCACCACGTTATAATGGAGTAACTATTTCTGATATAAAAGTTGCAGAATCTCCTGAATGGTTAAAAAATAGATTAAAAGCCATTGGTTTAACTCCAATAAACAATATTGTAGATATTACCAATTATGTAATGCACGATATTGGTCAGCCTTTACATGTTTTTGATGCTGCTAAAATAGCTGGAAACAAAATAAACGTTACTACTTTGTCGCAAGGAACAAAATTTACAACCTTAGATGGTGTTGAACGTGAATTACATCAAGATGATTTAATGATTTGTGATGCAGATAACAACCCTTTATGTATTGCAGGTGTGTTTGGCGGAATTGATTCTAGTGTTTCAAATACAACAACAAGCATTTTCTTAGAATCTGCATATTTTAATCCTGTATCTATTAGAAAATCTGCAAAACGCCATCAATTAAATACAGATGCTTCGTTTAGATTTGAACGTGGAATTAATCCTCACACAGTAAAATATGCTTTAAAAAGAGCAGCACTTCTAATTAAAGATATTGCAGGTGGAAAAATTACATCAGATATTGTTGAAGTATATCCAAAAAAAATGAGCGATTTTGAAGTTTTAATCTCTTATGAACGTATTTATCGTCTAATTGGTGATAAAATCCCTGAAGAAACCATCAAAAATATCTTAGCATCATTAGATATAAAAATTAACAGTATTACTGCATCAGGATTAGGATTGACAGTGCCTGCTTACAGAGTTGATGTTCAGCGAGAGGCCGATATTGCCGAAGAAATTTTACGTGTTTACGGTTACAACAATGTAAAAATATCTGATAAAGTAAATACGTCTATTCCTTCTTTTGATAAATACGATTCCAATACACTTGAAAATATTATTGCAAATCAATTAACGGCTCAAGGTTTTTCAGAAACAATGGCAAATTCTTTAACAAAACCAAGTTATATTGAATTAACCAATGGTTTGAATGCCGATTTTAATGTGGAAATATTAAATCCATTAAGTAATGATTTGTGTGTGATGCGCCAATCTATGTTGTTTAGTGGTTTAGAAGCTGTTATTTACAATATAAACAGGAAAAATGCTAATATTAAATTTTTTGAATTCGGAAATACGTATCACAAATTTAATAATGGATATCAAGAAGACAAACATTTAAGTCTCTTTGTTTCAGGAAATCGTTATAAAGATAGCTGGAATGTTCAAAAACAAAAATCAGATTTCTTTTATTTTAAAGGAATTGTGAATACCATTTTAGAACGATTAGGTTTAAATAACTTAAAAACAACACCAACAAAAAACGATATTTTTTCGGAAGGAATAAACCTTCAAAAAGGAAAATTAAAACTGGTTGAATTTGGAGTTGTCAATGCAAAAATATTAAAGAAATTCGGAATTAAAGATACCGTGCTTTACGCAGATTTTGATTGGAAAACCATATTAAAAGTGATGCCAAAAGGCAATTTTATTGTAGAGGCTTTACCTAAATATCCTATTGTAAAACGTGATTTAGCCTTGTTGCTTGACGAAAATATCCAGTTTAAAGAAATTTACAATATTGCAAAACAAACAGAACAAAAACTTTTGTTAGATATTGATTTGTTTGATGTATATCAAGGCGATAAACTCCCTAAAGGTAAAAAATCTTATGCTGTAAGTTTCTTATTACAAGATAAAAATAAAACTTTAGAAGATAAACAGATTGACAAAATAATGGATAAATTACAAAGTCAGTTTAAAAAACAATTAAAAGCAGCGCTTAGGTAGTTGAAGTGTGAAGATAGAAGACAGAAGATAACCAGCATACGTCATTCTGAACTTGTTTCAGAATCTCATTATAAAAGGAAAGATGCTGAAATAAATTCAGCATGACGATTCAAGAAAACTAAAGACTAAAGACCTCAAAGACCAACTACTTATAAAAGAATTATAAATTATGAAACGATTATTAGGAAAATTCATCCTTTTTATTTTTGGTTGGAAAACACAATATAAATCAGAAGACTTAGTTAAAAAATGTGTGATGATTGCTGCTCCACATACTTCAAATTGGGATTTAGTCTTTGCAATGGCTTTTTATTGGAAAGAAGGTATCGAATCTCATTTTTTTATAAAAGATGATTGGACTAAAGGAATACATGGTTGGTTTATTAAAAAAATGGGTGGAATTGGTGTAACTAGAGGCAAAAAAAATAATTTGGTCGAATTTGCAGTAAACACCTTTGCTAAAAGAGATTCCTTTATTTTGTTAGTTCCTGCTGAAGCAACTCGCAAAAGAGTAAATAAATGGAAAAAGGGATTTTATGTAATTGCTCAAAAAGCAAATGTTCCTGTTTCTTTAGGTTATTTAGATTATCAGAAAAAGGTTGCAGGTTTAGGGCCATTAATCCATTTAACAGGAAATTTTGAAGAAGACATGACAAAAATTCAAGACTTTTACCAAACAATTTCGGCTAAATATCCAGAAAATTATAATCCCAAAATCTTTTAATATGGTTTTAGAAAAAAATGAATATTTACCTTATTTTGAACTTTATATAAATAAAGCTAATGCTTTAAATAAAGATTTACTAAATACTCTAACAGCTAGTTTTGAAGAAGTAACAAGTCTTTTTTCTTCCATTCCAAAAGAGAAATATCGCTATGCTTACCAAGATAAAAAATGGACCATTAAAGAATTACTAGGTCATCTAATAGATACAGAACGTATTTTAATGAATAGAGCTTTAAAAATTTCAAGAAATGACTTTTCACCATTAGTCCATTTTAATGAAAATAATTATGTAGCAAATTCCAATGCAAATGAAATTAAGTTTGAAGATTTAATACTAGAATATAAGTTGGTGAGAAAATCTATTATTATGATGTTTAAAAATTTTAATGAGGAAATTTTAATCAGAAATAATGGTGAATTTTCAGTGAGAGCCTTTGCCTATATTATTAGTGGTCATGCTTTACATCATATAAATATTATAAAAGAACGTTATTTGTAAGTTCAAAACATTTATTTCGACAAATATAATATGAATAATCAACTATTTTTTATCGTTTTCCTTATCGGATTTTATTTTACAAATGCTCAAATTACTACTAAAATGACAAAAAAAATCATCAAAACAGAAGAAGAATGGAAAGTAATTCTTACTCCTCAAGAATATTATGTACTACGACAAGCAGGAACAGACGCTCCAAGTGATGAAGGTTACACTTTAACATCAGAAAAAGGCACTTATGAATGTAGAGCCTGCGGAACACAATTGTTTAAAAGTGGTAGTAAATTTCAATCGCATTGTGGATGGCCTTCTTTTGATGATGCTATTGAAGGAACTATAATTTACAAAAAAGACACTTCACATGGTAGAATTCGTACTGAAATAATTTGTGCTACTTGTAACAGTCATTTAGGACATGTTTTTGATGATGGTCCAAAAGAAACTACTGGTAAACGGTATTGTGTGAATACTTCGTCAATTAAGTTCATTAAAGAATAACTAATTGTAATAAACAGTATTATAACTAAATAAGTAATCTCATTCGTTTTAAAAATGGATGAGATTTTCTTTTTGCAATCTAAAATCTGTCAAAATGACATTAAAAATGACAAAAATCAAAAAAAATCCTGTTGGCATAAAGATTGACTACTAAAAAGTGTTATCGAAATAATAAAAGAACTAAAAAAATAAAATATATAATTATGAGTAAAATAATAGGAATAGATTTAGGAACTACCAATTCTTGTGTTGCCGTAATGGAAGGTAATGAAGCTGTGGTAATACCAAATGCAGAAGGAAAAAGAACAACACCTTCTATTGTAGCATTTATTGATGGAGGAGAACGTAAAGTTGGTGATCCAGCAAAACGTCAAGCAGTTACTAATCCAACAAAAACCATTGCTTCTATAAAACGTTTTATGGGAAATAAATTCTCTGAATGTAGCAACGAAGTAGGAAGAGTACCTTATAAAGTAGTAAAAGGAGATAATGATACGCCAAGAGTAGATATTGATGGAAGATTATACACTCCACAAGAAATTTCTGCAATGGTTTTACAAAAAATGAAAAAAACAGCCGAAGACTATTTAGGTACAGAGGTAAAAGAAGCGGTAATTACCGTTCCTGCATATTTTAACGATGCACAACGTCAAGCGACTAAAGAAGCAGGACAAATTGCAGGCTTAAAAGTATCACGTATTATCAACGAGCCAACAGCAGCAGCACTTGCTTATGGTTTAGACAAAGCAAATGCAGATAAAAAAATTGCGGTTTATGATTTAGGTGGTGGAACATTTGATGTTTCTATCTTAGAAATTGGTGATGGTGTTTTTGAAGTACTTTCAACCAATGGAGATACTCACTTAGGAGGAGATGATTTTGATCAAGTAATCATTAACTGGTTAGCAGATGAGTTTAATAAAGAAGAAGGAATTGATTTACGTAAAGACCCAATGGCTTTACAAAGATTAAAAGAAGCTGCTGAAAAAGCAAAAATTGAATTGTCTTCAGCTACACAAACTGAAATTAATTTACCTTATGTAACAGCAACTGCTTCTGGACCAAAACACTTGGTAAAAACTCTAACAAGAGCCGCTTTTGAAAAATTAGCACACGATTTAATAACTCGTTCAATGGCTCCAGTTAGCAAAGCGTTAAAAGATGCCGATTTATCTACAAGCGATATTGATGAAGTAATTTTAGTAGGTGGTTCAACTCGTATTCCAAGAATACAAGAAGAAGTAAAAAAATTCTTCGGTAAAGAACCAAATAAAAGTGTAAATCCTGATGAAGTTGTGGCTATTGGAGCAGCAATTCAAGGAGGAGTTTTAACTGGTGATGTAAAAGATGTGTTGTTGTTAGACGTTACGCCTTTATCATTAGGAATTGAAACAATGGGTAATGTAATGACTAAATTAATTGAAGCCAATACAACCATTCCAACTAAAAAATCACAAGTATTCTCTACTGCTGTTGATAATCAGCCTTCTGTTGAAATACACGTGTTACAAGGAGAAAGAGCTTTAGCAAAAGACAATAAAACCATTGGTAAATTCCATTTAGACGGAATTCCACCAGCACCAAGAGGAGTACCTCAAATTGAAGTAACTTTTGATATTGATGCCAACGGTATTATTAATGTTTCAGCAAAAGATAAAGGAACAGGTAAAGAACACAACATTAGAATTGAAGCATCTTCTGGTTTAACCGAAGAAGAAATCAAAAAAATGAAAGCTGATGCCGAAGCAAATGCAGAAGCAGACAAAAAGGCAAAAGAAACTATTGATAAAATTAATGCTGCAGACTCAATGATTTTCCAAACAGAAAAACAATTGAAAGAATTTGGAGAAAAATTATCAGCAGATAAAAAAGCACCAATAGAATCTTCTTTAGAAGAATTGAAAAAAGCACACGAAAGCAAAGACATCGCTCAAATTGATGCTGCAATGGCAAAAATTGACGAAGCATGGAAAGCTGCAAGTGAAGAACTTTACAAAGCACAACAAGACGGGCAAGCAGGTGGTCAAACAGCAGGTGGTCAAGCACAACCAGAAGCAAATGACAATGCTGCAGATAATGTAGAAGATGTGGACTTTGAAGAAGTTGAAGAAAACTAAATCCATTTAGTTTTTTATTTAAAAATCTCATTTAACTTAGGTTAAATGAGATTTTTTATGTAAATTATTTGTTTGGCTGTATTAGTGATGGTTTAGGAACGGTTTGCATAAGAATAATAGCGAACTTTAAAGCACAATTTTTTATCGTTCTTTATTCATTTTCTTCGTAGTAATATGAGTAATCAATACCTTTCATAAACATTTCACGGTCATTTATTTTGATGGTGAGTGCATTTTTCAAAAGAGTTTTTAGAACACTACTTTTTGTTGGGCTTAACATCATTGCATTCATATAATCGTTCTTACTTATTTTACTCCAATCCACACATTTTTTTAGACGTTTTTTAAATATCAAATCCAACCATATTCGAGAACTTCTACCATTACCTTCCATAAATGGATGTGCAATGTTCATTTCTACGTATTTATCTATGATTTCCTCAAATGTGTTTTCAGGCATTGCTTCTATTTGTTTTAATGTGTCGCCTAAAAATCGTGATACGGCAAATTGAAATCCTCCTTTTGAAATATTCTTTTGTCTGATTTGTCCAGCAAAGTCATATAATCCTCCAAATAAATAAGCGTGTATTTGCTGTAAGCCTTTTGTTGTTCCAACTTCTATATTATCAATGAACGAACTTTCAAACAGAGCATAGGCTTTTGTTTTACTTTTACCGTCAATACTTTCATCGCTGTATGTAAACCATTCAATAAAGCGATTGGCTTTTGTACCGGGAAAGGTTTTGCCCAAGGCAATAATACCATTGTAATCAAGCATATCTGATAAACGATTTTTGCCATCGGGTGCGAGAAGTTTCAACTGGGTAGTAGCACTAACCACTTCACTTTTTTCTTTCTTCAATTTGGCTTTAAGGTATTTCCAATAGTTACGTGTTTTGGCATAGTCGTCTTGGTCGGTAAGCACAGCAACAATATCCAGAACGCTAAACCACCATTTAGCATTTTGTTCATCCCAAACGGCTCGTACTTCACGATCATCAAAAAAACGTATGGATATTTTCGCTTTATTCATAAATTTATATTCTCAATTTTGTAATCTTCTTTGACAAAGTTAATGTTTTATATCTTTTGGACGAAATAAACAAATTTTATTCCTTTAGAGTTTGAGCATCGCCATCAATTCTTTAATACCGTTTTCAATTTATCTGAATTAAACATTTTTACAGGAGATATAACTATTTCGTTCATAGGAATATTTTTGCCGTATCGTTCTTTCATTTTTTGTTGTACAATTTTGTTTTGCAAGTTAAAATCTGAAAGTTTTTCAAGTTTTCCAATCTCAATACCTGCTCCGTCTTTATATATTTTCCACACAAGTTCAGAACAATAAATTTTATCATCAGACCACTCAAAATAAAGGTCGTAATTTTTACCTTTAAATTTTTCTCCTACTCGTTTCATTTTAGATAAAGTTTCTTGTGTTAATATTTTATCAGAATTTACAAGTCGCTTAATTACATAATGTCCATTTTTTCCGCGATTTATCCAATCTTTGAATTTTGTCAGTTTTACTGGTTGAACAGCTTCGTAAACGAACAATTCTCCTTTAATTCTATAAACAATTCCCATATGACTGTATTTAGAATTTGTTGCAAGCTGAATGGCTTTACTTTGGCTAGATTTAGACGTTTGAAAAATAATGTCTCCATTTTGAATTTCGGTTTCATTGAAATATGCGCTAAATTTTTGAGTATCTTCTTTTGTTCCTTTGTCAAATTGGTAAATATCAAATATCAAAAGTCCACCATAAACTAATATGGCTAAAACAATTATTAATGAAATTCTCTTTAGTAGTCTCTTACTCATAAATTCTTAAATATCGTGGTAACAATAACATCGATGCTTTTTCTCCTAAACAACATTGAATGATATAGTATAACACAAAATTAATCTAAATACTTGATTAATACAAGTTTTATTAACAAACAACATAAGTTAAACTTCCTCTTTTAATCCTTAAAAAGTCGCTAATCAATCTTAATTCTTTTATCAGATGGTAATGCTTATCATACAAAACCGATTTAGCAAAAAACATTATATTTGTAAAAATACTACTAACTATGTCAAATTCATGTGCCAATTTAACAACGCAAACATCGTGTAGCATCACAGACAAAGGCTGTAAAACATCAGAAAACAAAGAAAATTTAGCCGAATATTGGTGTGGAAAATACACTAATGTAGATTATACCAAACTAGGATGGTATGAGGAAAAATCACTGCCAACGTTAAAGTTAATTCAAAAAACGAAATGTAAAAAAGATGCCGTTATTTTTAATGTAGGCGCAGGTTCAACCACTTTAATAGATGATTTGCTAAGCGAAGGATATCGCAACTTAATAGTCAATGATATTAGTAGTTGCGCACTAAAAAATATTAGAAAGAGAATTGAAAAAGAACAAAACAATATTCAGTTTATTGTAGATGATATTACCAATCCAACATCACTTAAAAAAATACAAAAAGTAGATTTATGGAATGACAGAGCGGTTCTTCATTTTTTTACCGATGAAAAAGATCAAGTAACTTATTTTAAACTTTTAAAAGAAAAGGTAAAACAAAAAGGTTTTGTAATTTTAGCCGAATTTAACTTACAAGGAGCTACAAAATGCTCTGGATTAGACGTTAAAAGATATAGCGCAGAAATGCTTCAAGAAAAATTAGGAACAGATTTTAAATTATTAGAAGCCTTTAATTATGATTACACCATGCCAAGTGGCGAAATAAGAAAATACGTTTACACCTTGTTTCAACGAAATTAATTTAGTGATTATATTGTCTTATATTTGCTAAAATAATTAAAGTGAATTTTTTGAAAACCATTTCATATAAAAATACAGGCTATTTTTCTAAAACAGTCATTGATTATCTTTCACAATCTGATGATTTAAAATCGTTTTACAATCTTTTTCCTAACATAAAAAACTTTAAAAAACAGATAGAACAAAAAACAGTAAGTTTTCCTCTAAAAAACCGAAAAACATTAGTAAAAACGCTTTACAAACAATACCAACATATTGAAATTTCCAAAAAAACTAAAGAAAATATTGCGCTTTTAGCTAAAGAAAATACATTTACAGTAACCACAGGTCATCAACTCAATTTATTTACAGGACCGTTGTATTTTTTGTATAAAATCATTTCAACAATTAATTTATGTGAACGTTTGGCAAAGGAATATCCAAAACATCATTTTGTTCCAATATATTGGATGGCTACTGAAGATCATGATTTTGAAGAAATCAAATATTTTAATTTTAAAAATAAAAAAATTCAATGGGAAAGAGAAAGTCAAGGTGCAGTTGGAAGATTAACAACCCAAAACTTAGAAGAAGTTTTAAAAACGATTAAAACGAGTTTCGGAACAAGTAAAAATGCCGATTATCTTATCCATTTATTTGAAGAAAGCTATCTAAAGCACCAAAACCTTACCGATGCAACACGTTATCTTACCAATGAATTATTTAAAGAATACGGTTTAGTTATTATAGATGCTGATAATGTAGCGTTAAAAAAAGAATTTACTCCTTATATTAAAAATGAATTGTTGAACCAAACAGCTTTCACCGAAATTAATAAAACCAATAAACAACTAAGTACAAACTATAAAATTCAAGTAAACCCTAGAGAAATTAACCTTTTTTATTTAAACGATAATTTAAGAGAACGCATCGTTTTTAAAGATGAAAAATACCTTATAAATAATACTAAAATTCAATTTACAAAAAGTGAAATATTAAAGGAATTAGAAAATCATCCAGAACATTTTTCTCCAAACGTTATTATACGACCACTTTACCAAGAGGTTATTTTACCCAACCTTTGCTATATTGGTGGTGGCGGAGAATTGGCGTATTGGCTAGAGTTAAAATCTTATTTTGATAAAGAAAAAACCCCATTTCCTATACTATTACTTAGAAATTCGGCTTTAATAATGAGTGAAAAACAACATAAAAAATTACAAAAACTTTTCATTTCAAAAGAGGAACTCTTTTTAAAGCAAAACAATTTAATCAATAAAAAAATAAAAGAAATTAGCAACCTAAAAATCGATTTTTCTAAACAACGACAGTTATTAAAAGAACAATTTAATCAGCTTAAAATAGTTGCACAACAAACAGACAAATCGTTTATTGGAGCAGTTAATGCTCAAGAAAAAAAACAATTAAATGGTCTTGATAAACTTGAAAAAAGATTATTAAAAGCTGAAAAAAGAAAATTACATGAAATTGTTCAACGAATTACTTTAAATCAAGATGAACTATTTCCAAAACAAAGCTTACAGGAGCGATACGCAAATTTTTCGGAGATGTATTTGGAGTTTGGCACAACATTAATTCCTTTATTAAAAGAAAAATTACAGCCTTTAAATATGGAATTTTCTATTTTTGAATTACAATAGAATATTTCATAGTGATGCACAGAGAAACACCGAGAAACAACAAGACGAATATTTTTATTAAATCTTTCAATTTTTATATTTTTAGTAATATTCATGTTTCCTTTGCCACTTTTTTTTTAGTAAAAATCACTTTAAACAACGTTGGCATTTCCGAAAACAAAACAGCTTGGTTTGTGTTTTTTTCTACGCTCCTATCGTATAATGCCATCCGCTTTTTAAGAATTGGCGAAATTGATACTTGGTATAATCTATGGCTAAAACAAAATAAAAAAAATCTTTATGCAATTAGCCTATTTAGTCTTTTTACACTCATTTATTTAAGTTTTTATTTACGATTAAAAGCACTCATTATATTAATTCCTTTTGCTTTAGCAACTTTATTTTATGTTTTTCCCATTAAAAAATACTCTTTACGAAAAGTAGCAGGATTAAAACTTTTTTTAATCACTTTTTCTTGGGCTGGAATTACCGTTCTATTTCCTTTAGTACAGAATTACATACAATTAAGAACTGAAGATTGGTTAAGCTTTTTTCAACGTTTTTTGTTTATTATAGTCATTACCATTCCGTTTGACATTAGAGATATTTCCTATGATGTATCAGAATTAAAAACACTTCCGCAACAAATAGGAATTTATAAAACAAAATTTATTGGTAGTTTACTATTACTGTTTTTTTTGCTTCTAGAATTTATTAAACCAATTACTGAACAACACCTTTTTACAACAATATTAATCAGTTTAATTAGCAGTCTGCTTTTATGGTTTGCAACACAAAAACAATCTAAATATTACAGTGCTTTTTTAGTGGAATCTTTACCTATAATTTGGTGGATAATTTTATGGATATAAAAAAGTCGGTATAATTTAAATCATACCGACTTTTAGAATATAACTAAAAAAAGCTTATTTTTTTCCTTTCTTTAATTCTTGCTGAGCTTGTGCTTGTTTCATAGCATCATCTAACTTTTGACGAAAAGCCGATTTCTTTTTAGGTGCTTTTTGTTTATTCACCTGAATTTGAGCGTGAATTTTCTTTTCATCAATAATATAATTTTTAATCACTACCATAATCCCAATAGAAATTAATTGCGACACAAAATAATAAATACTTAAACCACTTCCATAAGAATTAAAGAAAAACAGCATCATTAATGGTGAAATGTATAACATCATTTTCATCATTCCTTGCATGTCTGGCATTCCTTCTTGCGTAGGTTGTTGCATATCTGCTTGTTGTCCTTGAGTGATTTTCATATAGAAAAACATACTTATAGATGCTAAAATAGCAAACAATGAAACATGACTTCCATAAAATGGAATATCAAAAGGTAATTTTGCTATTTCATCATAGGCAGACAAATCAGTTGCCCAAAGAAAGCTCTTTTGTCTTAAAGCCAAGTTTGTTGGGAAAAATCTAAATAAGGCAAAGAAAATAGGCATTTGCAATAAAGCAGGAATACAGCCAGCCATAGGATTAACACCAGCCTTTCGCTGTAAAGCCATAGTTTCTTGCTGACGTTTCATAGCATTCTCTTTACCAGGATATTTTTCATTCAATTCTTGTAATTCTGGTTTAATCACCTTCATTTTTGCACTCGATAAAAAGGACTTATACAATAAAGGCGACATTAATAATTTAACCACAATGGTTAAAAAGATAATAACCAAACCTAAACTACCA
>Ga0256840_1001207_pt1 | contig 24842 bp, 27 predicted proteins | sample 355202metaG_FD_185969 | JGI IMG/M metagenome (GOLD analysis project Ga0256840, IMG submission 185969) | Hydrothermal vent microbial communities from Mid Atlantic Ridge, Atlantic Ocean - 355-202 | ecosystem: Environmental > Aquatic > Marine > Hydrothermal vents | place: Atlantic Ocean: Mid...
CGAACCATGTATCTTAAAAAACCTTCTCCTACTATGTTGATACTGTAAAGGGTAGTAGCAAGCGATGAAGTGTGTTCTATGAGTTCACAACTTAGCACAGTACGTAAGGTTGAGTGCATAGTGCTGTCTCGTTTGGCAAAGCTATAGAAGTCGTGTTCTCCTACGAAGAGTTTGCAGGCTTCTTGCATGCGTAGGATGTCAAGAGGTTTTTGGGAAGTGATGTGTGCCACAGAGTCGTTGAGTATGGGGTTGTGGATGGAGTCAGTACAGAAGGAGTAGTGGTACTCCTTGCTTTTGCTGTCTTTGTTTGGGTTGAAAGCTTTTGTGGAAGTGTCGCACAGTAAGATGCGTATGTCATCTGCTAAGAGGGAGTTCATGCCAAGGAGTAGTTTTTTAGAGTCTATGACTAGAGGTATGCTGACCTTTATAACTTGTCCTTGTGCATGTACACCTGCGTCTGTTCTGCTTGCAGTTGCTATGGTACAGTATGGGGACTTGCAGATGTGTTGTAGTACCTTTTGGATGCTTCTTTCTATGGTAGGTTTTTCCATAGTCAGATTTTTTTTGTCTTCACCTATGTCTTGCCAGCCGTAGTAGTGTGTACCTTTGTATGAAACTGTGAGACGGTGATAATAGAGGATCACTTGACAACCTTACCATCTTGAATGATATAAGACTCAGACATATTGACTGAGTGGTATATGGTCGTGCCGTACTTTTTACTGTAATACATGAGTAAGAGTTTTTGTAAGCCAGACTCTATTGAAGGGTGAAACCAGCCGTTGTTACTGAGGGCTATCATGTGTTGTGGGCGTTTACCATAGTTGTCTTTTTCGTAGAGTTTTTCGGAGGTGGCTTCAAAACAGATGGCATTACGGTAGGTTGTATCGCCTATCATGTAGTCCGTAACTTCGGCACTGGCTTTGTAGTCTACCGCACCATCGTAAAACACTTCATTGACCCAGTCACTTAAAAAGTCAGGTAGGGGGTTTGCTTCTCCAAACGGTACAAGGAGTACTTTGTTGGCTATTTGTATCTTGGCATTTGTAAAGATATAGGTAGAGTTTCGTGGTGTTTCACCATCCCAGTAGAGCCCACCAGTGACTATAGAAATGTGTTTGGCTTTTTCTTCAAGTTTTGAGAGTAACGCTTCGGAACGGTTGAGAAAGACAGGGAAAACGGATTCAGGTAAGACGATGAGTTTTTTATGTTTGTCGATAGCTTCGTCTATGGCGTTAAAAAGTGCTTGAAACTGTTGCTCATGTAGATTGTTATCCCATTTATCTTCTACACTGGTATGTGTGGTCAGTAATGTAATATTTTTATCTATATGAGATACTTGTGCAGGGGTAGGTGTGTAGGCTAAAATAACAAGAGATAAAAAAAGTATCTGTTTGCGCCAAAGATTCAGAACCATAGCGAACAAGATAATAGCAAATTGAAATTTCTCTATGCCCAAATAGCTCTCAACGAACATGAGTTCTGGTTTGAACCAGTCAAAGGAGAAGGGGTGGATATAGCTTAAGGCTAAAAGCCCCAATGCCTTTAGCGTTAAAGAGATTAGGTGGGGTGTTGTCCCCTGACAACACCCTACAGGAAAAGAGGATATGGCAGCTATAAGCCAAAAGAGAAAGCCATACGTAAGCATAATGATAAGTATCTCGATAGGCGCTGCCCAAACCATGTCGTAGTGTATGAGGCTGAGTGCTATCCACCAGAACCAAAAAAGCCCTATAAATGCACCTGCAATGAACCATGTTTTTGTGTTAGATTGTAGAAGTAGATAGAGTGCTAGGAGTCCTAAAATGGTATTGAGCAGAGGGTACGAAAAACCCCAGTGGCTGAGGTAGATAAAGGTTGAACTTAAAAGAGCTATACCCAAGCCTCTTGTTAGTTCCAAAGTGCTAAAATAATGTCTAATTTTATTCAAAAGGATTCCTCATGGAACAACAAGGCAGCGTTATTGGTTCATTTTTGCCACTTATATTATTATTCGCAATTTTCTATTTTTTGATTATCAGACCACAACAAAAGGCTACAAAAGCACATAAAGAGATGCTTGAGGCTCTTGGTAAAGGTGATAAAATCATCACAACAGGCGGATTAATCGCTGTTATTGTAAAGACTGAAGAAGATTTTATCAAAATCAAATTAAATGATGACACTATCGTAAAACTAGATCGTGCCTATGTTGCTAAAAAGGTTGAGTCTGGTGAAGACGCTTAATTTTAGAGTAATCCTTTTTGCTTTTGCACTTATTTTTGGGGTGGTTTTTTCCATCCCTTCTTTAACGCAAAGTGAACAAGGTAAAAAAATAACACTTGGGCTTGACCTCCAAGGTGGGCTCCATATGCTCCTTGGTATTAAAAGTGAGATTGCTATCGAGTCTCGCATCAAGTCTATGGCGGCTTCTGTGAAGTATATCTTTGATGATGAAGAGATTATCTTTGATGAGCTTCGTATGGTAGATGGTGAAAAGATTACGTTTGAGTTACTTGATAATGACGACGTAACAAAAGCCACTGAGCTTCTTAAAAAAGAGCTAGAAGGTACCGCTTTAAGTCAAAATGGCTTGAAATTTTCACTTGCTATGACAGAAGCAGAAACAGAGCGTACCAAACTTAATGCCATTCAACAAGCTGTAGACACCATAAGAAACAGACTTAACGAGTTTGGACTTGCTGAACCTACTGTTGCAAAACAGGGTGAAGACAAAATCCTTGTAGAAGTACCTGGTATAAAAACGCAAGAAGATGAACAACGCATACGTGAACTCATAGCCCGTGCAGCACACCTACAACTTATGGCTGTAGATGAAGAGAGAAATGCACGTGTAAGTACCATGAGTGCTGCTGAAGCTAAAAGTTATGGTAACGTCATACTCCCAGATGTAAACACACCTGAGAAGTATTTGCTTCGTGCCATTCCTGTGCTTGATGGTTCTATGCTTACTGACGCGAAAGTAGGATTTGATGAAAGCAATCAGCCTGTGATTAACTTCACACTTAACGGACAAGGTGCCAAAATATTTGGTGACTTTACAGGTAAGTATGTAGGTAAACGTATGGCAGTTGTTTTGGACAACAAAGTCTACTCTGCACCGAACATCAACGAGCGTATTGGTGGGGGACGTGTGCAGATTTCTGGTAGATTCCAGCTTTCTGAAGCACATGACCTTGCGATAGCCCTTCGTTCAGGTGCCTTACTTGCACCTGTGTATGTGATGGAAAAACGTTCTGTTGGTCCTAGCCTTGGGGCAGACAGCATTCGTTCAAGTTCACTTGCTTTGATGCTTGGATTTGTTCTGGTAGTACTCTTTATGATACTTTACTACGGTATGGCAGGTGTGGTTGCAAACGTGGCGTTGATAGGAAACCTTTTTCTTATCTTGGCCATTATGTCACTTTTTGGTGCGACACTGACACTGCCTGGTATGGCAGGTATCGTTCTTACGGTGGGTATGGCAGTTGATGCCAACGTCATCATAAACGAACGTATACGTGAGTTGCTTCATGCAGGAAAGTCTATAGGTAAAGCCATAGAAGATGGCTACAGTAATGCCTTTACTGCCATCTGGGATGCCAACGTCACGACACTCATAGCTGCTACTGTACTGTATGCGTATGGAACAGGTGCCATCAAAGGTTTTGCCTTGACGATGAGCATCGGTATCTTGGCATCTATGTTAACAGCGATAGTAGGGACACATGGTATTTACCAGTGGATACTCCCTAAGATAGACAAAAACAAACTTGGATTTTGGTTTGGTATAAAAAAAGAGGGGAACAAATAATGGAAATATTCAAATATAAAAAACCTCTTTCACTCATGAGCAAGAGTAAACGTTTTGGTCTACTCTCAGTAGCAGTGCTTGTATTTGCATTGGGACTCATCTTTACTAAAGGCTTTAACTACGGTATAGACTTTGCAGGTGGAACACTCATACAAGTACAGTATGAAGGAAAAGCTCCGATAGACAAAGTGAGAGATGCCATAGATACAGACAACACTTACGAAGGTGCTACGGTTACTTTCTTTGGAAGTGAAGATGAAATAGTCATCAAAACTAAAATGTCTTCCAAAAACCTAGGTGAAGATGTAGGCGATAAAGTAAGAGCTTTACTCAAAGACACAGGGAAGTTTGAAGTCCGTAGGGTAGACATGGTTGGAGCTAAAGTAGGTTCTGAACTACGCGAGCAAGGTATTATGTCTATGTTATTGGCGATTCTTGGGATTTTGATCTATGTCTCATTTAGATTTGAGTGGCGTTTTGCTGTGGCTTCTGTTTTGGCACTCGTGCATGATGTTACCATCGCTATGGGGATGATAGTTTTGTTTGGTATAGAAGTAAACCTTGACATCTTAGCAGCACTACTTACCATACTTGGGTACTCACTGAACGATACGATTATCGTATTTGACCGTATTCGTGAGGGTATCAATACCATTAAAAACCCAGATTTGGGTGAGATTATAGATGAGTCAGTATCACGTACGCTTTCACGTACTACATTGACCTCACTCACCACTTTCTTTGTGGTCTTGACACTCTTTATGTTTGGTGGCGAAATTATCCACGGGTTCTCGTTTACACTTCTTGTGGGTGTCGTAGTAGGAACATATTCGTCTATTTTTGTAGCTTCACCTATTTTGATGTGGTTAGGATTTTCCGTTTCTGGTTACAGAGAAAAACAAGCTGTTAAACTCAAAAGAGAAAAAGAAAAAGAAAAAATGCGTGCCATGTATGAAAATGGTACGCTATAATTTAGTAGCCTTTTTTCTTCTGAATCGATAGATGAAGCTTCAGTGAGATGAATTTTGTGTGAGCTTTGCTCATGCAAAAGAAGAAGGATATTAAAACAAATGCGTGCCATGTATGAAAATGGTACGCTATAATTTACGTTATAATGACGTAAATGAAATAAAGGATAACCATGAATTGGGGTAAAGTTTTTTATATGTTTTTTACGTTGATGTCATTGACGACATCAGCAGCATTTTTGTATGAACATTCAGTAGTGGCACTGTTTATCGCAGGTTCGGTCAATGTCATTTCAACGTTGATGAAAATAGGGATACGTAACTTACTTTCGGCTGAACTTTTAGCAGGATCACTTGTGGCTGATTTACACCTCATTCCTGCATTTTTTGCTTTACAGTTTTCTGGTAATGAACCATTGGCTGTAGGACTAGTTATTGGTGCAGTGGTAGCTAACTTGTATACAATCTTTATCTCTATGATAGAGAGTGCGAAAGAGAAAGCAGATTTTTAAGTTTTAATACACATACAAAATGGTACTTTACAATTATTATTTTTTTAGGGGTAATTTATGGTAAATGTACCAACACTTCAGGGGAGTACCCCAGAAGAAAAGCGCAAAGAGATTAAAGCATATTTTCAAATGTGCTATAAGCGCTACGAATCTCTTTTTAACCTTGTAGCAAACGAAAATGCTTATTATCAAAAAGCGGATGCACTTAGACATCCTATACTCTTCTACTACGGGCATACTGCCACCTTTTTTATCAATAAATTTAAACTTGCAAAAATCATAGACACACGGGTAAACCCACGTTTGGAGTCCATCTTTGCAGTTGGTGTCGATGAAATGTCATGGGATGATCTGAATGAAAAACATTATGATTGGCCTACTTTAAAAGAAACCCAAGCATATAGAGACAGCGTTTATGACATCGTCAATGGGGTGATAGACTCACTGCCTCTGGTGCTTCCTATCACCGAAGCATCTCCTTGGTGGGTTGTTATGATGGGGATAGAACATGAAAATATCCATCTTGAAACTTCTTCAGTACTCATACGTCAACTTCCTATTGCTTCAGTAAAAAAAGATAAAGCATGGCAAGAGTGTACTAGTTATGATGACAGTCCTAAAAATGAGCTACTATCTATTAGAGAAGGTACGGTACAACTAGGTAAAAATAAAGATGCAAAACTTTTTGGATGGGACAATGAGTATGGTACACATCAGGCACACATCCCTGCATTTAGAGCAGCGAAATACCTCACATCAAATGCTGAATATTTAGACTTTGTTAATGACAGTGGATATAGTAATGATGCATACTGGTGTAGTGAGGGGAAGGTTTGGAGAGAGTATATTTCTGCTAATTACCCTTTGTTTTGGTTAAAAAAAGAGGAGGAATTTTACTTGCGAACGGTGAGTCAAGAGATACCTTTACCGCTTTCTTGGCCTGTGGAAGTTAACCACTTGGAAGCTGCTGCATTTTGTAAATGGAAAAGTGAAACATTAGGTACTCACATCACCTTGCCTACGGAAGATGAGTATGTAAGGTTACGTGATGAAAATACTGTGCCTACCTACTTAGAGTGGAGTGAAAAAGCAGAGACTATTGCGAATATAAACTTAGAATGGTTTGCATCACCTGTACCTGTTAATCATTTTAAACAAGGTGACTTTTATGATATTATAGGCAATGTATGGCAGTGGTCACGTACTCCTATCTACCCTTTTGAGGGCTTTAAAGTACATCCTGTTTACGATGATTTTACAGTGCCTACTTATGATGGGAAACATAACCTTATTAACGGTGGTTCATGGATATCATGTGGTAACTTAGCCACACAAAAAAGCCGTTATGGTTTTAGAAGACATTTTTATCAACACGCAGGGTTTAGATATATAGAAAGTAATTATGAGGAGAAAGTAGTGACAGATTATTATACCACGGACAGTATTATCGCTCAGTATTGCCATTTTGGTTGGGGTGACAACAGATTAGGTGTAGAAAATTACCCTGCTAATTGTGCGAGCATCGCTTTAGAAGTGATGAAAGACAAACCTAGAAAAAAAGCCTTAGATATAGGCTGTGCCATAGGGCGTAGTTCATTTGAGCTTGCACGTGGATTTGATGAAGTCATTGGTGTTGATTTTTCTGCACGTTTCATACAAGAAGCTGAAGTCTTAAAGCAAAATGGCATACTAAGATACATGATGCCAGCAGAAGGTGAAATAGAAAGTTTTCATGAAGTCAATTTAAAAAACTATGACTTAGAAAATGAACGTGAAAAAGTGTCATTTTGGCAAGCAGATGCCTGTAACCTCAAAGCTATCTATAAAGATTTTGACCTTATTTTTGGTGGGAACCTTATAGACAGACTGTATGACCCTAAAAAGTTTTTAGACGCCATGGCAGAGCGTATCAACAAGGGTGGTGTACTCATATTAACGTCACCCTACACGTGGCAAGAAGAGTCCACACCAAAAGACAAGTGGATAGGTGGGTACAAACGTGATGGTGAAAATGTCTCAACACTACAAGGACTCGAAGAGATACTTGGTTCTGACTTTAGACTTTTAGAGACACGAGATGTCCCTTTTGTCATACAAGAAACAGCACGTAAACATCAACATACCGTAGCACAAATGAGTGTTTGGGAAAAGAAGTAAGATGTTCAAAGCAGTAAATCGTCAAGGGACATACACCACAAAGTATGATGATGCTAAAAAGAAATTTGGCACAGATGATTTACTCCCTTTATGGGTGGCAGATATGGATTTGGCGTCACCTCAGTGTGTACAAGATACTTTAGCTAAACGTGCAGCACATCCTGTGTACGGATACACAGTTTATCCACCTGCCTACTATGATGCCATACAAAACTGGATGCAAACACGTTTTGATTGGAGCATAGAAAAAGAGTGGATAGTGCCTTGTTATGGGGTAGTGCCTTCGCTCAATTTTGCACTATCTGCCTACAGTAAAGAGGGTGATGGTGTCATCGTTCAAACACCTATTTATCCTCCTTTTGTCTCTTCGGTTAAACATAAAAAAAGAAAAGTGTTGGACAATACTTTGGTCTATAGTGATGGTTGCTATATCATTGACTTTGAAGACTTTGAGCATAAAGCAAAAGAAGGAAAACTCTTTTTACTCTGTTCTCCACACAACCCAACATCACGTGACTGGAGTAAAGAGGAGTTAGAGAAGCTCATAGAGATATGTCTTGAAAATGATGTCTTGATTATAGCAGATGAAATCCATGCGGACATAGTGTATGATAAGGTACATCATAGCATAGGAAGTTCTGAAAAGATGATGCAACACTGTGTGATACTTAATGCCCCCTCAAAAACTTTTAACATCGCGGGACTCAACACCTCTTATGCCATCATCCCAAACCTTAAACTTCGTCAGAAGTATAGACTAGAACAAGACAAATCAGGCATCACAAATGGTAACCCTTTTGGTATAGAAGCACTTATCTCTGTCTATGAAGAGGGAGCAGATTGGCTAGATGCTTTAAAAGGACATTTACGCTCTAACATCACGTTTGTCAGCACATTTTTAAAAGAGCATAACATACCCATAAAGGCTGTGCCTACTGAAGCTACGTTTTTAGTATGGTTAGATTGTAAAGGCTTAGGACTTGAACATGAAGCACTCACAGAGTTTTTTTACCATAAAGCAAAACTAGGACTCAACGATGGCATGAGTTTTGGTGAGGCAGGTGAGGGATTTATGCGTTTAAATGTGGGTACAAGTAAAGAAGTACTTGAAGAAGCTATGCACAGACTACTAAAAGCGGTAAAAGCCTTATGATGAAAAAACTACTACTTTTTTGTCTACTCTCACTTTGGCTTTATGCACTGCCAGCAGGTATCAACGAAAAGATACGCCAATCAGGCATAGCTAAAAAAGATTTGAGCATCTACATAAAAGAAGCTGGCAAACATGGCAAGGTTGTAGCCTCACTCAATGCCCATAAAACACGTATACCTGCTTCGGTCATTAAGGTGTTGACTACGTATGCTGCGGTGTTAAAACTTGGGTTTAACTATAGATGGCAAACAAAGTTTTATACCAAAGGTCAGATAAAAAATGGCGTACTCTATGGTGACTTAATCATAAAGGGATATGGTGACCCTACACTGGGTGACAAAGACCTTGAGAAGATAGTCTCGTACATAAGAGCTGAAGGTGTACGTAAGGTACAAGGTAACATCGTCATAGATAGAAGTTATTTTAAAGTAGGAAACAGAGACAACTCAGGTTTTGATGAACACACCTACTCTGTCTACAACGCCATGCCAGATGCCATGATGTTTAACGAACGTGTAAGTACAGTGTGTGTAGAACCTAAAAAAAATAAAGTCTATAAAAAAAATGAAGATGGCAGTTACAAGGTTGTCAACAAGCTTATACGGGTAAACAAACCGTGTAAAGGTCGCTACTCTTGGCCAGGTGTGAAGATAGACAAGAGTGACATCATGCCAAAAGTCATACTTAAAGGTAAGATATCAAAACGCTGTGCAAAGCGTAACATCTGTAAAGTGTTAACAAAGCCCTATAAATCTTTTTACTATGCACTAAAAGCGAAGATGAAAGAAAATGGTATTAAAGTAACAGGCACGATGAGATTAAGAAAAGTACCTAAACATGCAACAGAACTTTTTACGTACTATTCTGATAGCTTAGAAAAAATCATTTCTAAAACTTCTAAAAAAAGTAATAACCTTTATGCACGACATCTACTCTTACTGCTAGGTGCTAAAACATATGGGGCTCCTGCAACACTACAAAAAGGTAGAGATGCCGTGGTGAAGATACTCTCCTCAAGAGGAGCGTTAGACACAGGTGTACTTATGTTAGACAATGGCTCAGGCCTATCAAGAGTGGCAAAAATGGATGCCAAACTACTTGCTACGATGTATGACCATGCATACGATCGTTACGGACAACGTTGGATGAACACACTCTCTATAGCAGGTGTAGATGGTACGATAAAAAGACGTTTCAGAGGTACGGTAGTACGTAACAGAGCGTGGATGAAAACAGGCACACTCAGACGGGTAAAAAACATAGGTGGTTATGTCAAAAACAGAGCAGGCAAGATGTACACAGTTGTGATACTGGTAAACAGTACCAAAGCCAAATACCGTGGAGCCAAGTTACAAAATGAAATCATAAAGTGGCTCGTAAAAGGTGCAGCAAAACCCTCTGCTAAATCAAAGTCTACTTTGATAAAAGCTTCAACAGTAAAAAACAAACACAAAAAAGTTGTGAAATCAAAAAGAGTTGTAAAATCTAAGAATAAGACAACTAAAAAAGCTCATACTCGTAGCTATTATTATGTACAGTTAGGTTCTTTTAAACTCAAGCCAAACAAAACATATCTTAGTAAAATAACCAAACTGGGACTACCTTACAAAGTTAAAAAGACAAATATATATAAAGTACTCATAGGCCCTTACAAAAAAGAGTCTACAGCAAGAAAGATACTCCCAAAGGTAAAACAAAAACTCAATAAAAGTGCGTTTATTACTAGGCAGTAGGGACACTTTTCTTTTACCCCATTTTGGTTATAATGCGTAAAAAATTAGGGCAATTATGAACTTCGAAACCTACCCTTTTGAAAAACTCAATACTTTACTGCAAGATATCACACCAAATAGTAATTATTCAGCATTGTCACTGACTATAGGTGAACCACAGTTTGCAACACCACAGTTTATACTCGATGCACTCAATGATAATGCTACACTTCTTAACAAATACCCCAAAACTGCAGGAGAAGCAGTACTTCGTGATGCGATGCTCTCTTACAATAAAGAACGCTTTGGTCTAAGGTTAGAGAACAGCCAAATCATCCCTACTTTTGGTACACGTGAAGTACTGTTTAATTTTCCACAGTTTTTACTGCATGATGTCAAAGACCCTGTGATGGTCTTCCCCAATCCTTTTTACCAGATATATGAAGGGGCAGCAAAGGCATGTAGAGCCGAGGTTATTTACCTCAATCTAAATGCCTCAAACTGCTTTCAACCTGTAGTAGACGAAGAAGCGTTAAGCAGGGCAAACTTTGTCATACTTAATTCTCCAAATAATCCTACATCTTCAGTGATGCATATGGATGACTTAAAAAAGTGGGTAACGCTTGCACTTAAACATGATTTTGTGTTGATGAATGATGAGTGTTATGCTGACTTGTATCTAAATGAGCCTTTGCCATCACTCCTTAATGCGAGTAGAGAGGTGGGCAACGATACCTTTAAAAACATTTTAGTCATTAACTCTGTTTCTAAACGTTCTTCTGCACCAGGTTTACGCTCTGGTTTCATAGCAGGAGATGCGAAAATACTAAAAGCGTACATGACTTACCGTACCTATGTAGGGTGTGCATCACCTCTCCCATTACAACACGCCGCGGCTGTTGCATGGGCAGACCAAGAGCATGTGGCAGTGTTTAGAGAAAAATACAAAAAGAACTTTGAAGTAGCCAAAGAAGTCTTATGTGTGGATGCGCCAGAAGCGACGTTTTACATTTGGCTAAAAGTGGAAGATGAGATAGCTTTTACGACCAAGCTTTACAAAGCGTATAACCTAAAAGTCATCCCCGGTTCCTTTTTAGGACGTGAGGGAGAAGGGCAAGGGTATGTAAGACTTGCCCTTGTGTATGAAGCAGCACTTACAAGAGAATGTCTGAAAAGAATTAAGCAATGTTTGGAGAACAACTAATGGAACAAGCCCCAGAAATACACGTAGAAGAGTTAAAGAAAGATGAAGAATTTTTAGCAAATATCAAACGCCTTGAAGTAGAGTGCAAAGAAGAACAAAGCATCTCCAAAGGGTATCAACTTTTAGATGCACAGCTCATCATAGAAGCTCCAGAAGAAGAGATAAATGAAATCTTTACCTTCATAGTCAACGCTGCCTTTGATGCACTAGCAGAAAAACTCTCTACTGCTCAAACTTTTAGTATGGAACATGACGAAGAGAGAGCCGCAGCACGTGCTATCTATGAACATGGTATCCAACTCTACAGTGAAAACAATCAAAAAGGTGCAAAAGAGATATTTTTGATTTTATCTTACAGCATAGATAAGTCTTCACTTAAAGATGCGATGTTACTTCACGCTGCAGCAGTCATGTCGGGTACAAGTTTTGATGATTTCATAGAAAAATATGTAGATGTTTCTAAAGTAGAAGAAACAGACCCTTTGGCATTTTTCATACAAACATTTACCAAGTCTATACCTGATATGTTTAGTACTTTTGAAAAAGAAGTAGCTTTAGCACGTGAAGAGATACGTGTATTTGCTAATTCACAAGAGGGATAGCTATGAAAATACATTTTATAGGTATAGGTGGGATAGGGCTTTCCGCATTGGCAAAGTTTCTTGCAAATGACGGACACAAAATCTCAGGTTCTGACATCAAACAAACAGAAATCACGAACGATTTAGCATGCAACTTTGATGCCAAAATTACCATACCACATCATGCTGATGCAGTAGAAGGTGTAGACAGAGTCATCTACTCTGCAGCTGTTCGTCCCAACAATCCTGAGTACCAAAAGGCCAAAGAACTAGGCATCGAACTTCTTTCCCGTAAAGAGTCACTCAAAGGTATATTGGGTGAGAAAGAGGTCTATGCGGTAGGTGGAGCCCATGGAAAGAGTACGACTTCTGCGATGCTCGCTTCCATCATACCTAAGTCAAATGCACTCATCGGGGCTATCAGTAAAGAGTTTGGCTCAAATGTGCGTAACTACCCTAACAACAAAGTAGTATTTGAAGCAGATGAGAGTGATGAAAGTTTTTTAAACTCTAACCCCTATTTAGCCATAGTCACAAATGTTGAACCAGAACACATGGAGTACTACGAGTACGATGAAGAGCGTTTTTACAATGCCTACAGAAACTTTTTAAACCTTGCAAAGGTACGTGTCATCAACGCAGAAGATGCATTTTTGTCTTCACTAAAACAGGAGAGTATCAAACTTTACCCAAGCAAAGACATCTCTAACATAGACTTTGTGCTGGTAAATGGTGAGCCTCACACAAGGTTTGAACTTTTAGATTTTGGGAATTTTGAAGTCTTTGGTTTTGGAAACCACATCGCACTTGACGCGGCACTTGCCATACTTGCGGCACTTGAAGTGGGTGAGAAAGTAGAAGACATACGTAGCAATTTGCTTAACTACAAAGGCATTAAAAAACGTTTTGACATTGTCCAAAACAAAGAAAACTGTGTAGTCATAGATGACTATGGGCATCATCCTACAGAGATAAAAGTAACGATGGAGTCACTTCAGGCTTACAAAGGGTTACGTAACTTCACCAAACTCAATGTCATTTGGCAACCACACAAGTACTCACGTACTATGGACAACTTGCAAGCTTTTGTAGAGTGTTTTGATGGGGTAGATGAACTTGTCATCCTCCCTATATGGGCAGCAGGTGAACTGGAAGTAGACATAGACTTAAAAGGTGCATTTGCACGGCATAAACTTCTGATGGCAGACTCGGTTACTAAAGAAGATGGCATCGTAAAAGTCATACGTGACGGAAACGTTATACGTACCTACTCAGAAGGTTTAGTCACTGCTTTTGGAGCAGGTGATATTACGTACCAAATACGTGGTGAGGCTTAGTTTTTAAGGCACCCTTCTTCTTTTAACTTTTTATAGATTTTTTCAGCCATTATTTTATACCCTAAAGAATTTGGGTGTATCTGGTCACTTTTAAGTGAGGGCTTCGAGATGATGTCTGCTAACATACCTGATAGTAATGGTATGTTTTCTTCCCCTGCTACTTCTTCATAAAGTTCCAAAGGTGAAAGTCCAAAAAGGCTGAGGTTTGGTACGCTGACAAGCAGTACGTCTATATCTTTTTCTTTTGCCATGCGTATCATGGTCTTGAGGTTAGACTTCAGGTTCTCCATAGACAAGCCTTGCATGATGTCATTGCCTCCAAAAAAGAGTATCATGAGTTTGGTGCTCTTATCTTCAAGTAGTGGTACTATACGTTTCAATCCATCATGCGAAGTGTCTCCTAAAACACCTTCATTTATAACTTTATAACCCGAAAGACGAGCAAGCACAGCAGGGTAACTCTCATCTTCTTTGGCATTGTACCCGTAGGTGAGTGAGTCTCCGAAAGCCAAGATGGTGTCGTTTTGGTTTAGTGTTTGGATGGGTTTTTCCTTTGGTTTAAGGGTAAAGATGACGAGTACCATAAGAAGTAAAATAGGTAAATATTTCATAATTCCTCGTATTTTTTAGATATATAGTAGCACTTTTGGACATAATATGTAACTTTTTGATACATGAAAAATTTAAAACCCTTGAAAAGGGCAAAAATAGCACTTTTGGTGTTACAAAAGTGAAGCTACTTTGTATAGGGGTTTGTACATAGGTACAAATACATTACTAAGGATAGCCATGAGTGTACAAAATAGTATATTTACTTGCGATACTGACTGTGTTCTGGTGAAAAGAACTTGCATAAAATTAGACTATGAAGATGAAAATATTTCATATATTGAAAATGACATAAACAGCATGATGAAGAAAAGTGTGGATGGGATTGATTTGTGTATTGAAGATTTTAAGACAATACTAGATAAATCATCTAAAATGACATATATGTCTCATAGTATTTTTTGTCATAAAAACTCTAGTAAAAAAGAGATGTTGGATGCCATAAATTTAATAGTGAGAGATGTCATATTGATTAGTTCAAAAAAGACACTTGTAAATTATTTGGTGCATATAGAGATACATGAGAAATGTGATTTTGATATTGTTAAATTTTTCATGGAAAGTTTATATGACGAGAGTGATGATAGTATTGTCCTTGTTGGATTTAGTGAATTGAAGAAAATTGAATCTTCTACTACAAATAAAGTGTATTTTGATGAAGATAAGAACCCTAGTATGATTTTTAAAATATGCATGGGTAGCAAGTAACATTTAGTTAGAATAAAATAAGTTAGAATACGAAGGAAAAAACATGAGAAAGATAATGATTACATGGGATGGTCCCTATAGTTTAGAAGAATTAGAAAATGGAGATAAACATCTTGATTCTTCAAAAGGTTTATATCAAATTTATGGAACACACCCAATTTATGGTTCAAATGTTTTATTATATATTGGTAAGACAACTAGAAGTTTTACTATAAGAATAAAAGAAGAAGAACATTGGTGGGATGATTCAAATGCAGATAATGTACAAATTTATACAGGAAGAATTTTTGATAAAAAATTATGTCAGGATAAAAATTATAATTTAGATAAAGACATAGGTTTAGCAGAACAGGTTTTAATAAATACACACTTACCTGCACATAACTCATCAAACATTAATACGATAAGTAGAAAAGAAAAAATACTTGCAGAAGTATCAAACATAAGAGTAATCAATTGGCATAGATATAGAGACTTAATGCCTGAAGTTTCTGGTGATATTTTAGTAGACGAAGATGATATCTACGCAGATATGTATATTATCCCTCAAAACTATAAACAATAGTAGTGATGAAGTATAGTCTTATATGGTTGGCAACTATGGTTATATTATTTGCAGAAGTGAACTACTCTAAACAATATGACCACTGTATGGATAACAGTAATGGTATCACATCTGTTATGCTTAATTGTGAGAGTGATGAAATGGAAAAACAAAAGAAATTACTTAATGCAAACTATAAAAAGGTAATTGCGACACTAAATCAAGAAAAGAGGCTTGAGTTAAAAAGGTCTCAACAGTCGTGGCTGAAGTATCGTGATGCAAAATGTGATTTTTTTTATGGTTTAACAGGTGGAACTGTAGATCTTCTCAATGGCTCTGACTGTTTTTTAGAAATGATAGCTACAAGAGCATATGAATTATCTAATTTAGTAGAGGAAGATTAGGTATGACCATCTTACATACTAGTGACTTACACTTCAATATACATTGGTTCGAGTGGATAGCCAAGCAGCAAGATAAATATGATGTTTTTGTTATCAGTGGGGACTTTTTGGAGAGCAGTAAAGTAGAAACACTGCCTGAACAAATTGCATGGGTGACAGACTGGATAAAAGCATTTAAAAAACCTCTTTTTGTTTGTAGTGGTAACCACGACCTAGAAGAATTTGATAATGAAGATTGGTTAAATAGGATAGATACTACAAACTATTATGCAGACAATAGCAAAAGAACGATAGATGGTGTGAGGTTTGGCTGTTACCCGTTTATAGGTGCGGAGGGTTATTATGATTTTGACGATGTAGATATTTTAATTACACATGTACCTCCAAGTAATACAGATGTTGCTATAGATAAAAGTAGTGGAGCAGATTGGGGAGATAAGGAACTCTATGATGTCTTGGTAAGAAAAATTATAAAACCCAACATCATACTATGTGGACATATGCATACGCCTATAAAAAGAGAGTGTATCTTAGGAAAAACAAAGATTTACAATCCTGCCTATGCAAATACTACTGTACCTAAGTATCATTGCATCAGATACGAGAAGAAGTCTAACTCATAACGAAGCTCTAGCTTCGTTATGCTCTATCAGTATAAAAATTATCCAATAAAATAGATATCGATAAAAAGTCAAAAAATCTGATAATGTTCATCATAAGCAAAATGACATTGCGTACTTTTAAGCTCAAAGGCTTTTATAATCAATGTCTTTGCGGTGACATCGTTTAAAATATTGTCATTACTGTAGATGATAAAAATTTGATTCTTGACATTAAAGACTACTCTTCCTCTTGGGATATCTTCATATTCAAAGAGGTAGAATTTTGGATGTTTATGTTGTATCTCATTCCACACTTGATAGTGAGCCAAATTGCTGTCTTTAAAACCGTTGATAGGTTCTATGTCTGATAGAGCTTGTTTTTTTGTAAAAACCTGATTGTCATAGATCCAAAAAACACCTAGCATGCCTTTGTCCCCCCTTTTTTGAAATTAACGATTGAGGAAATTTTTTGCTCGTTTGTATAGTCAAATTCCAATTACACTATAATTCCAATAAGCAAAGAATACCCTCAATATGTTCCACCTCAGGAGAGGAGGAACAAGGTTTTCTTGTATGGAAATACCCTGAAAAACTTTATGCTATAATAATCAAAAGAAACAAAGGAATTAGCATGTATAGGGAAATTATTACCCCAACACAAAAAGAAAATCTCATTAAAATTCCTAAAGAGTATTGGAATCAAAAAGTAGAAGTATTGGTTTTACCCTTTAATGAAATATCGAAAAAAGTAGAAAAAAAGAAAAAAGATTTGAAAGCATTACTACATATAGGCTCTATAGATATTGAAGAAGTGAGGGTCTCAGATTGGGATATAGCGAAGTTTTAGTTGATACGTCTATTATCATAGATTACTTACGAAAAACAGATAAAGAAAAGACACTTTTCTGGGATATTATAAATACGCACGAATGTTACATTTCTAGTGTGACTGTTTTTGAACTTTATAGTGGAGCAAAAGAACCTAAGCATTTAGATGCGTTAGAGGTAGTCCTCTCCTATTTGAACATCTTATCATTTGATGAAAAACAAGCCAAAATCGCTTCTTCTGTTTTTCAAAAACTAAAAGCAAAAAATAAACTTATAGAATTTAGAGATATTTTTATAGCTGCATCGGCTATATCAACACAAATGCCATTAGCTACCTTAAACAAAAAACACTTTAAGCGCATAGATGATTTAGCATTGGTGTAATAAAATTTTAGGGTTTTCCTTATGTTGAAAGTATTATAGTATAATTCATGTAATTAACGACAGAGGAAAATTTTGGTGTCACAACAACAAACAAACGAAAAATCCATCATTCAAAAACTAGATCTTGACGGCTATGTCAAGCAGTTTCAAACTTTTTTAGCCAGAGAGAAACCTGTGGCGATGATGGGGGATATAAATCAGCATTATCGTTACATCAAAGCACTCTCACGTGTGCAATTTCCTACACCTAAAACTGTACCCAACCTAGATGGAGAACTCGCACGTATCAAAAAACAAGCCATACTTGGACTTGATGAGATTTACGCTTTTGTAACGATGTTTTCTTATTTCAATACCCTTTCAGCGGTAGGCTTTACAGAACCTCTTATCTCATGGATACAAGGCATCGAGATACCCGAAGAAATAGCTGAAATCATAGGATATTTTACAGAGGAAGGGGACATCAACCCTGAGAGGGACCCTGAGCTTTTTAAACTTGAACGTGCCATCAAGCAAAACAAAAAAGACATCAAGGACACGCTCTATAAACTGGCACACTCAAGCAAGCTTAGAGACTATCTAGTTGACACGCAAGTACACTTTAACGGTGGAGAAGAGACCTTACTTGTACGTGGTGGGTTTAACAATGCCATAAAAGCTACTGTGGTTGCTAGATCTCAAGCTGGGTTCTTTTACATCTTACCTCAAAGCATCTCACACCTTAAAGAAAAAGAGTCTGCTTTACTCTCTACAAAAGAAGAAATTATCTTTCGTTACTGTAAAGAAATCTCGGCTGTCTTTTTTAAATGGGAGCGTTTTTTAGCGTTCATCAACAAAGAGTATGACCGTTTTGACCACTACCAAGCACGTGTGTCGTTTGCAAGGGCGAAAGAGTATGTGTTTATACTCCCGTCAAAAGGAAAACGCATCAAACTAGAAGCCTTTGCACACCCTGCCATAGAAAAACCAGTACCGATAAGCATGGACTTTGACAAAAAAATCATGCTTGTGACAGGTGTAAATGCTGGGGGTAAAACGATGTTACTAAAGTCCATGCTCTCTGCAGTGTATATGTCAAAGTATCTGCTACCCTTTGCATGTGATGAAGAACGTACAGAGGTGGGACACTATAAAAGTATAGAAGCAGTCATAGATGACCCACAGTCGGTTAAAAATGACATTTCAACCTTTGCAGGGCGTATGCAGGAGTTTGCAAAACTTTTTAACAAAGAAGATGCCATCGTAGGGGTAGATGAGATAGAACTCGGAACAGACTCAGATGAAGCTGCTTCACTCTTTAGGGTGATGCTAGATGAGCTGAGTAAAAAAGGCATACATTTCATAGTCACCACTCACCATAAACGTCTAGCGTCACTTATGGCAACAGATGATGAGGTAGAACTCATAGCTGCCTTGTACGACGAAGAACGACGTTTGCCTACATACACTTTTTTACAAGGAAGCATAGGGAAGTCCTACGCTTTTGAAACAGCACAGCGTTATGGTGTTCCATTAGCCATAGTCAAAAAGGCAAAACAGGTCTATGGTGAGGACAAAGACAACCTAAATGAACTCATAGAAAAGTCTACTACCTTAGAGCGTGAAATGCGAATGAAGATAGCCAAAATAGATGATGAACTGGCTTTTGTAGAGAAGAAAAAGATTATGTTAGAAACAGAAGAATTTAGACTTCAAGAAGAGCACAGAAAAGCTATAGCCACACTAGAAAACCGTTATAACGCAGCAACAAAAAAAGCAAGACAGGCCTTGAATGTAAAAGAGTCTACAGAAGGTAGACGTTTACTAAATGTAGCACATCAACGCAAAGATTTTAAGCAAAAAGCGTTAGCCAAAGAAGACGTTGCACCTTTGCAAGAGGGCGACAAAGTGAAGTACCGTTCGCATAAAGGTGAGCTTGTCTCTTTGCGTGGTAAAGATGCGACTATCATCGTAGATGGGCTTAAAATGCGTGTACCTCTTTCTCAGCTTAAAAGAAGAGGGGAAGAGCCAAAAACCAAACTCAAACCAAAACCACGTAAACCCAAAGCAGATGTCAATGTAGAAAAATCAGGTGCCTCAGTGTCAGTAAAACTACTAGGCATGTATGCAGATGAAGCTTTAGATACGGTCGATAAATTTTTATCGGATGCACTCGTCAATAACCTCAGTGAAGTGCAGATTATTCATGGTACGGGTGGGGGAGTGCTGTCTAAACTGGTTGGTGAATACCTTAAAAAACATCCTAAAATTGGGAAGTTTTACAGAATGCCAGGGAACTTGGGTATTACGGTTGTGGAGTTGTAGAGAACTTTTAACTCCAAAGGGTATAATATATGCAATTAAAATGCTTTAGGAGAATACTGTGAATATTGCAGATATTAAAAAAGAGTTAAGTGGTGACGAAAAAGTACTTGAGAGTGCATTTAAACTTGAAACACTGTATAAAAAACATAAATTTAAACTTTGGGCAATTGTGATTGCGCTAGTGGTCTACTTTGGTGGTCGTTCGATGCAAGAGTCTATGCATCAGGAACAACTTGAAAAGGCGAATGAAGCTTTTTTGGTTTTACAAAAAACACCTACAGATGCAGCAGCATTTAAAATACTTGAAGAAAATAACCCAACGCTATTAGAACTTTTTTTCTACGCGCAAGCTGTAAAAAATAAAGATGCTAAAACATTACAAAAATTAAGCAGTAGTAAAAATACTGTCATTGCTGATGTAAGTGCATATACTGCAGGTGTACTCAATAAAAAGCCCGTTGACTCAGTTCTTTATAATGAATTGGCACTTTTTGAAAAAGCATATCTTGCTATAGGTGCAGGTGATACCAAAACGGCAAGGGCAAAGTTAGAACTCATAGATGAACGTTCACCTCTAGCTGTTATTACAGGTTTTTTGAAGCACTCTATCATAAAGGGAAACTAAATGAAACAGGTATTATTGTTGGTGATTACCAGTGGAGCACTTCTTTTTTCTGGATGTAGTTCAAAAAAGTATTTTGAACCTGAAAATACTTTCTCTGCATCTCATGCATCAAAGTCTTATGGTGCAAACCTTGTAGATATTTCACGTGATGGTGGTACACTTAGTAATGGAAAATACCTTGGAAAAGCAGGTGTGAATGATATTTTACTTGGTAAAGGTTATAGGTTCCTAAATGAGAATAATTCTTATGTACTCGCTGCAAATACTGATGGAGTTTTAAAAGTAATTGATAAGAAAACAAAAGAGCCTGTACGTGCAGTAGCACTTCATATACCTGTGGTTGCTGCAACCATTAAGAATGGTGTAATCGCGTATATTTTAAATAACAATACCTTTGGTATTTACCTCATGAAAGACAACCGAAAAATAGTTGAAAACCGTTCTGAAAGAACGTATGCCATTGACACAAGAGCAGCAAGCCCAATGTTCATTGAAAATTTGGTTGTGATGCCTATGCTTGATGGTAAGTTGGTTATTATAAATATCGCAGATTCTGAAAATGCTAAAGTAGTCTATATTTCAAGTCAGCCAGTGTTTAACAATGTTATTTACCTTTCACGTATGGGAAATACAATGGTAGCAGCCACACCAAAAAGACTCATTACATTAGGTACAGAAGGAAAGTTGGACTATAAAGCCAATATCTCGGAAGTAGCAGTAGACAGTGGAAGAATTTATATCTTCACAAAAGAGGGGAAAGTTATTGCACTGAGTAGTAGACTTGAAGTACTGGGGACATCAAAATTTAAATTCGCACATTACGCAGTTGCTACTGCTTTTGATGCTAAAGTGTACGCACTAGACCAACAAGGTTCTCTTGTCGTACTCAATAAAAATTTAACAAAATCTAAAATATATGATTTAGGTGCTGTAGATGAGCCAGCATTTATCACGGGTAAAAAACTCTATAAAGATGGAAAAGTGATTGAGCTTTCTAAATTGGGATATGAGTAGTCGATTTTAAGGAGTTGATATTTCTAATTTATTAGTTGCTTTTAAAGAATATCTCTCCGTCACCAAGGCACTGGATACTCTGACTATCTCTTCCTATATTTCTGACCTTACACAACTCGAAGACGTTACGCAAAAAGTACTTACGAAGTTGGACACTAGCGATGTATTGGCATTTTTAGCTAGTTTTGAAAATAAACGTACACTTAACCGTAAACTCTCTTCTGTTAACGCTTTTTTTTCTTTTTGCCACAAACAAGACTTTGTACACGAGAAGATAAAAATTCCTATGGCAAAAGTACCTAAAAACCTTCCAAAATACGTCAGTAATGAAGAGATACTAGACGGCATAAATCTGATAGATAGAAGTACACTCATAGGACTTCGTGACTATGCATTGATACTCTTTCTTTATGCCAGTGGATGCCGCATTTCTGAGGCACTTTCAGTACAACGTGTAGACATCATAGAGGGGTGGCTCAAGATTCGTTTTGCTAAAGGGGAAAAAGAACGTGTCGTACCACTAGCTCCTGTAGCCACGCAAGCCTTAGAACGCTACTTAGTAGAACAAGAGTTGTCAAGCCCCTACCTTTGGTTAAACTACAGAGGAGAACAGCTGAGCCGTATTTCAGCCTATAAAATAGTCAAAAAGTACTTGGGTGTCTCACCTCATGTATTGAGACACTCTTTTGCTTCCTCTCTCATCATAGGTGGTGCAGACTTACGTGTGGTACAAGAGTTGTTGGGGCATGCTTCTTTAGAGACTACGCAAATTTATACACATATACAAAAACAAAACTTGGCAGATACGATGAACGCTTATCATCCATTGAGAGGGGTATCATGAAAACATTGGTCGAAAAAATGGGACAGAAAAATGTCATTTGTAAGTCACTAGAAACGGTGTTACCTAAAGCACTTGGTTCACGTAAAAAAGTAGAGATTTATGTAGGTGTAGATTTAAAAGGTTTTTATGTAGATGTGATGGTAGTAGAGAAAAAGAGCAGAGTACTTCGTAAAGAGGTGGGGGAGTTGATGGTACTTCATGAAAAGTTGGAGAAGTATATAGATAGCAGTATTAAGAAAAAATATATCATCATACAAGCACCACTATGTTCTAAAGCCAAAGCACTTTTAGAAGAAAATAGTTGGAAGGTGTGGCATGATGCATAAGAGACTTTTAGCAGATATCGGCAATACACATTTTCATGTTTTTAATGGTGAGCATGTAGAACATCTTTTATATGAAGATGCCATAAGTAAATATGCTACACAGGAGTTACTCTATATCTCAGTAAAACACGAACTAGGTGAGACCATAGAGGCATTAAAGAAGTGGAAAAATATTTCTTCCTCTTTGTATATCCCAGGTCAATATGACACTATGGGTGTAGACAGAAAAGCACTGTGTTTAAGTGGCAAAGAAGGCATCTTTGTTGATGCAGGTTCTGCTATTACAGTAGATGTGGTAGAAAAGGGAAGATATGTGGGAGGGTTTATTTTACCTGGTATAAAAGCATCTTTAGAGAGCTATAGATGTATTTCATCTGTATTAGATATTGACTTAGATGAAGGGGTAAATCTTGACAGCCTACCTCGTACAACAAAAGAGCAGATAAGCTATGGTATAATCGCGTCTATAAAAGCACTTATAGACAAACATAGCAAGACAAAAAAGCTCTACTTTACAGGTGGAGATGGGAAGTTTCTTTCAACATTTTTTGAGAATGCTATCTATGATGAAACACTGGTCTTTCAAGGTATGCAAAAAGCCTTAACTAATGAAAGCTATCAAGGATAAAATATGTTAACCGTAGCACTTCCAAAAGGGAGAATAGCAGAACAAACACTAGAAATATTTGCAGAGATTTTTGGTGGAGAGTTCAAATTTGAGGGTAGAGAACTCATACTGGATATGGGTGAATTTCGTTTTTTAAATGTACGTAACCAAGATGTACCTACCTATGTAGAACATGGTGCTGCAGACATTGGTGTGGTTGGACTAGATGTGATTACAGAAAAAGAGCTAGACATTATCCAACTTCTAGATATGCAGTTAGGTAAATGTAAAGTAGCCATTGGTATCAAAAATGAAGATGAGCTTGACTGGTCACGTCCTAACATCAAAGTAGCAACCAAGATGGTGAACATTACTAAAAACTACTTCGCTAAAAAAGCGGTAGGTGTTGAAGTAGTGAAGCTTTATGGTTCTATAGAGTTAGCACCACTAGTAGGTCTAGCAGATGCCATAGTTGACATCGTTGAAACGGGAAATACCATGAGAGAAAATGGACTAAAAGTTGCAGAAGACATCATGGACTCGTCAGCACACCTCATAGCAAATAAAAACAGTTTTTATGCGAAAAAAACAGAGATACTTTCACTTTATGAAAAAATCAAAGATGTTGTAGAAAGAAATGCCTAAGACAAGTGACTCTCTTGACCTCTATGCGAAAGTAGAGGATCTCCTCGGTGTAAAAGAGGTCGCACCTCGCCTTTATGCACATTACCTACTTTTTTTTAATACGATTGATTTTGAAACACTCCTTGATGTTGGTTGTGGATCGGGAGACTTTTTACTGCAAATGCAAAAGGCACTAGACATCCCTCAAGTTAAAGGCATTGACTTAAGCCCCTTGATGGTGGAAAAAACACGTAAGTATGACATAGATGCAGCGTGTATCGACCTTTGTGATGTAGAAGCCAATTATGACGTGATAACTGCTGTTTTTGATATGCTTAACTACTTAAACCAAAGTCAACTAAAAACCTTTTTATCATGCGTAAATAAGCATCTAAATAAAGGTGGTGTTTTTCTTTGTGATATCAATACCTTGTATGGTTTTGAAAATGTAGCAGTAGGTTCATATATAGTAGATGATGAAGAGAGGTTTTTAACCGTTGACAGTGACTTTGAAGAGGACGAGTATATTTCTGAGTTTACACTGTTTGAAAAAGAGGGTAAGCTGTATAGTAAGTCTCAAGAGACGATTAAGCAGTATTATCACACAGTTGAGGACATTGTGAAATATAGTGGGTTGGAATTACTTGTTGATGATGAAGTAAACTTGTATGAATTAGAGAAATCGGATAAAAGGTTTTTGGTTTTACAAAAGGTGTAGGGTGCATTTAAATGCACCAAATAACAATAAGGTGCAATAAATTGCACCCTACGCTTATCTTACGTTTTCGAAAGGGTTTTCTACAACGTTCTTTCTGTCTACGATGTACGGAATAAGTGCTGTTTGTCTAGCTCTTTTGATCGCTACTGTTACAAGCTCTTGGTGACGTTTACAGTTACCTGTAAGACGACGAGGCATGATTTTAAATCTTTCACTTAGTGAAAATTTAAGACCTGCTAAGTCTTTATAGTCGATAAACTCAACTTTTTGCTCACAATATTTAC
>Ga0256840_1001208_pt1 | contig 24842 bp, 22 predicted proteins | sample 355202metaG_FD_185969 | JGI IMG/M metagenome (GOLD analysis project Ga0256840, IMG submission 185969) | Hydrothermal vent microbial communities from Mid Atlantic Ridge, Atlantic Ocean - 355-202 | ecosystem: Environmental > Aquatic > Marine > Hydrothermal vents | place: Atlantic Ocean: Mid...
TTATTCTGATAGAGAACTAAAAAATCCGTTTTATGTAGATAATGCTGATATTCAATTCAATACAAATACCATAAAATTAACTGATTTTAAAGCAAAAACCGGTAAAAGTGATGTCCGGGCAACCGGTACATTAGATAATTTATACGCTTTTCTATTCGATGATAAAAAATTAAAAGGGAATTTTAAGATGACTTCATCTAATTTTGTAATTAGTGACTTTTTAATGGAGGAATCTAATGTTACTCAAACCGAAAAAACCTCCGGTTCTACCGAAAATCTTAAAATACCTGATTTTTTAGACATTACAACAACTGCAAAAGCAAAACGTGTGGTTTATGATGATATCGTTTTAGAAGATATTTCTACTTTGATGAAAATTAAAGATCAAAAGGCGATTTTAACGAATACAAAAGCCAAAATGATGAGAGGGCAAGCAACTTTTGATGGTTTTGTGGATACCAAACAATCACCTGCAAAATTCAAATTTAATTTAGACTTAAATAAATTTGATATTGCTACTTCGTTTTCTGAAATAGAAACTTTTCAAAAATTAGCTCCTATTGCAAATGCTGTTAAAGGAAAATTTAATTCCGATTTTAGTATTTCCGGAAATTTAAAAGATGATTTTACTCCGGATTTATATTCATTAAGCGGAAAAATTTTGGCACAACTTTTTGTAAAAGATGTAAATGAAAGTGCAAATCCGTTGTTTACAGCTTTGACTTCTCAGTTAAAGTTTATCGATTTAAAAAAGATTAATTTTAACAAATTAAAAACGAAATTAGAATTTAAAAACGGAAAAGTAAACGTAAAACCATTTGATATAAAATACAAAGATATTACGATTCACGTTAAAGGCTCTCATGGTTTTGATAAATCATTGCTTTATCATTTAAATATGGATTTACCTGCCAAATACCTAGGTAAGGAAGCACAAACAATGCTTGCAAAATTAACAAATATGAATAAAGATACAATAAAAGTACCTTTATATACACTTATCAAAGGTACTTTTGATAAACCTATTGTTAAAGCAAATTTTGAACAAGCTATTAAAGAATTAGCTGTTAAAGTTGTAAAATATCAAAAGCAACAACTACTTAATCAAGCAACTAATCAGGTTGAAAATGTTGTAGATGATGTTTTGGCAAATACCGGTTTAGATAGTATTTTACCTGTAAAAAGTGATTCCACAAAAACAAACCCTAAAGATATTATTACTCAAGGTGTTTCAAATGTTTTAGGAAATCTTTTTAAAAAGAAAAAGAAAGATACGACCAAATAATTTTTAGAGTTAATAGAAAAATAAGTACATTTGTAACACTCAATTAATACTAAATGTCTATCGATAAATTTATAGCTACACCACTGGATAGTGCAGTTTTAGAAACCAAAAAACAATATGCTTTTTATTTTAAATTGGTAAAACATGCCTTTTCGGAAGTATTAAATATCATTAAAGACAACCGAATTTTAACCGAACAAGAACAAGTCTATTTTAAACAATATACGGAGTTACTTTTGTACTCACTTGAGGCACTACGCGTAAAATATTTATACGATAATGAAGAAAAAATGCGAATCGATTTAACCGAATCGGGATTTCCTAATTATATGGAGTTCCGTTATTTGGTAAATGATTTGGATTTGCGAAAAGAATTTTTACATAAATTACCAAAAGTAGAAGATTTAAAAGAGGAGTTTTTAGAAACTTTATTCGAAAAAAAAGAACCGGTAAGTTCACGTAAACTACATCAAGCAGCAAGTATTGTTTATTATTCTAGTATAGATAATCGTTTGATTTTTAAACGTTTTGTGCAAGGCAAAATAAGCAAAACAAAAAGTTACAATTCGCAATATATAGTAAGTTGGAGTTTTTATGATATTACATATAATCGCCCGTTTATCTGTTTTTTATATTTTGATTATGACGGAAAAAATATAGATGATTATAAAGAAAAAATATATGATGTCTTAAAAATATCTGCTGATAGAAGTATAAATTTAGATACAATTGCTTATTTAATTGATAAAAAATTGTCTAAAATTCACCCTAAAAGGATAAAAAAAATAGATTTAGGTCCTTTACACAACATTTTTGCTAAAGATGAAAATATCTACACACATACTTTACTAACCGAAATCGCAAATAAAACCATTGCTCCTGAAGCGTTTAGTTTATCATTAAGTGTTGAAGAAGCTTTCTCAGAAGGTTCTTTTAAAGAAGGTTCTTTTTTTAACAAACAAGAATTACAAATCTGGAAAGTTGAAAAACCAAAAAATTACTTATTTGCTCCTCATAAAGTAACACAATTGTTTTATAATAAAATTCCTGATGTAATTAATCTGCTTTCAAAACCACCATTTGATGTTGGGATGTTAAAAGAAATGGAATAATCTTTATACCTTAAATTTAACTAATCACGCCACTACCAATCAATTCGTCTTCTAAATACCAAGCAGCAAATTGGCCTTCTGTAATAGCAGATTGTTTGTTTTCAAAAAGTAAATATAAACCCTCTTTTGTTTTGTGTAAGGTAGTATTTTCTAATGGCTGGCGATATCGTATTCTTGCCTTAACGGAAAGAGATTCACCATCTTTAAGCATTAAATCTTCACGAATATAATGAATATCTTCATTTTCTATAAACAACGCTTTTCGATATAATCCGGGATGATTCTTGCCTTCACCGGTATAAATAATGTTGTTTTCTACATCGGTATCAATTACAAATAAAGGTTCTTTTGTGCCACCAACAGCCAAACCTTTTCGTTGCCCTTTGGTAAAAAAATGTGCACCTTGATGCTTACCTACTATTTCACCGTCATTTGGAGAATACTTGATTTTTTGTGCATAAAATTTTAATTCCGCTTCTTTATCTTTAAACAAAGGAATTTCTTGTTTGTATAAAGTAGAATCCGGCGGAATAGTAATAATAACACCTTCTTTTGGTTGTAGTTTTTGTTGTAAAAATTCCGGTAAACGTACTTTTCCGATAAAACATAATCCTTGTGAATCTTTTTTATCTGCTGTAATTAAATCTAATTCTTGTGCGATTTTTCTAACTTCCGGTTTGGTGAGTTCGCCAATAGGAAAAAGCGATTTTGCTAATTGTTCTTGTGATAATTGGCAAAGAAAATACGATTGATCTTTATTATTATCTTTTCCGGCAAGCAATCTATGAATTTCGGTTTGGTCTTTTTTTATGGTGTTTTTTCTGCAATAATGACCTGTTGCAACAAAATCGGCACCTAAATCCAATGCAATTTTCATAAATACATCAAATTTAATTTCGCGATTACATAATACATCCGGATTTGGCGTTCTCCCTTTTTCGTATTCGTTAAACATATAATCTACAATACGTTTTTGGTACTGTTCGCTTAAATCTACTACTTGAAATGGAATGCCAAATTTTTCGGCAACCAACATTGCATCGTTGCTATCTTCAAGCCAAGGACATTCGTTAGATATGGTAACCGATTCGTCGTGCCAATTTTTCATAAAAAGACCAATTACCTCGTAACCCTGTTCTTTTAATAAATGTGCGGCAACACTAGAATCAACACCTCCGGAAAGACCTACAACAACTCGTTTCAATTTTTGTTTATTTTTTAGATTGCAAAAATACGCTAACTATCCGGAATAAAAAAACTGCCAAATTAAGAAGTAAGGGAAATTTCTCTTTGGCAGTTCAAACTAACAACTATTTTTTTCTGATACAAATGTAAGCGAGAGATAAAAATTACAAAAGAGGAAAAATCCCCTTTTTTTTAAAAGTTTTATCATAAATAAAAAAACTGTCAAATCAAGAAATAAGGGGATTTCTCTTTGACAGTTCAAACTAACAACTATTGTTTTACAAAGCAAATGTAGATACATTTATTTTATAGATTACAAGGGTTTTTCCCCTTTTTTAAAAAAGTTAATATTTTTGATTATGAAAAATGGATTTACTATCTTGCACGCCTTAAAACAGATAGATGAAGAACATTAGAAATTTTTGTATTATAGCTCATATTGATCATGGAAAAAGCACGCTGGCAGACAGGTTATTGGATTTTACCAATACTGTAACCCAACGAGAAAAACAAGATCAACTATTAGATAATATGGATTTAGAGCGTGAACGTGGAATCACGATAAAATCTCATGCCATTCAGATGGATTATGAATATAAGGGTGAAAAATTTGTTTTAAATTTAATTGATACTCCCGGACACGTAGATTTTTCTTACGAAGTATCGCGTTCTATCGCTGCTTGCGAAGGTGCTTTGTTAATTGTAGATGCAGCGCAAAGTATTCAGGCACAAACAATTTCTAATTTGTATTTGGCATTAGAAAATGACTTGGAAATTATTCCGGTTTTAAATAAAGTGGATTTACCTAGTGCCAATCCCGAAGAAGTTAGTGATGACATCGTAGATTTATTAGGTTGTGATTTAGAAGATATCATTCACGCCAGTGGTAAAACAGGTCAAGGTATGGAAGAAATTCTGAAAGCGATTATCGAAAAAATTCCACCACCTAAAGGAGATCCAAAAGCACCATTACAAGCATTGATTTTTGATTCCGTTTACAACACTTTTAGAGGTGTAGAAACCTATTTTAAAGTAGTAAACGGTGAAATTAAAAAAGGAGAAAAAATTAAATTTTTATCCACCGGAAAAGAATATAATGCAGATGAAGTAGGTACATTACACTTAACCCAAACACCAAAAGATAAAATTTCAACAGGTGATGTTGGCTATTTAATTACAGGTATTAAACAAGCGAGTGAAGTAAAAGTAGGAGATACCATAACCGATGCAATTAATCCTACAAAAGAACGAATTGATGGTTTTGAGGAAGTAAAACCAATGGTATTTGCAGGAATTTATCCTGTTGAAACCGAAGAATTTGAAGAGTTAAGAGCTTCAATGGAAAAATTACAATTAAATGATGCTTCTCTGGTTTGGCAACCGGAAAGTTCGGCTGCTCTTGGTTTTGGCTTTCGATGTGGTTTTCTAGGAATGTTGCACATGGAAATCATTCAAGAACGTTTGGAAAGAGAATTCGGTATGACCGTAATTACAACAGTACCAAATGTATCCTATCATGCCTACACCAAAAAACATCCGGACAAACCAATTTTAGTAAATAATCCAAGCGATTTACCGGATCCTTCTACACTAGATAGAGTGGAAGAACCGTTTATAAAAGCTTCAATAATTACAAAATCCGATTATGTTGGTCAAGTGATGACTTTATGTATTGAAAAAAGAGGATTGATAACCAACCAAACCTATTTAACAACTGATAGAGTAGAACTTTCGTTTGATATGCCCTTAGCGGAAATTGTTTTCGATTTTTATGACCGTTTAAAAACCGTTTCAAAAGGGTATGCTTCTTTTGATTATCATCCAATTGGTATGCGACCATCTAAATTAGTAAAAGTAGATATTTTACTTAACGGAAATAGTGTAGATGCACTTTCGGCACTAATTCATGCAGATAATGCACAGTATATAGGAAGAAAAATGTGTGAAAAATTGCGACAATTAATTCCGCGTCAACAATTTGACATTCCTATTCAAGCGGCAATTGGTGCTAAAATCATTGCTCGTGAAACCATTAAGGCTTTACGAAAAGATGTTACAGCCAAATGTTATGGAGGAGATATTTCGCGAAAGCGTAAATTATTGGAAAAACAGAAAAAAGGGAAAAAACGAATGCGTTTGGTGGGAAATGTAGAAATTCCGCAAAAAGCATTTATGGCAGTTTTAAAATTAAACGATTAGATTTATGCATGCTTTTAATATAGTAGATTATAAAGGATGCATTGGAAACAATTATTACATAAAAAAGATAAAATGGTATTACATTTGTAGTCTTAAAGAAATAAAAAAATGATAGAAACAGACATACTTATAATCGGTGCCGGACCAGTTGGTCTTTTTACCGTGTTTGAAGCAGGATTATTAAAATTAAAATGTCACTTAATTGATGCATTACCAATGGTTGGAGGTCAATTAGCCGAAATTTATCCTAAAAAACCAATTTATGATATTCCCGGTTATCCAAGCGTTTTAGCAGGTGATTTAATAAAGAATTTAGAGGAACAAATTGCTCCGTTTCAACCTAATTATACTTTGGGTGACCGTGCTGAAACTCTTGAAAAATTAGAAGATGGTACTTTTATTGTAACTACTAAAAGCGGTAAAAAACATCACGCTCCTGTAGTTGCTATTGCCGGAGGCTTAGGTTCTTTTGAGCCTAGAAAACCACCAATCCCAAATATTAAAGACTATGAAGATAAAGGAGTTGCTTATTTTGTAAGAAATCCGGAGATATATCGCGATAAAAAAATAATCATAGCAGGTGGAGGAGACTCTGCATTAGATTGGTCTATTTATTTAACCGATGTAGCAAAGGAAGTTACACTTGTACATAGAAGAACCGAATTTAGAGGAGCCTTAGATTCCGTTGAAAAAGTAAAAGAATTGGTAAAAGAAGGCAAAATCAATCTGTTAACAAATTCCGAAGTTATCGGAATTAATGGTAAAGATAAAGTAGAATCCGTTATTGTAAAACATAAAACCGATGGCGAAAAAGAAATTGAAGTAGATGCTTTTTTACCATTATTCGGACTATCACCTAAATTAGGACCAATTGCAAATTGGGGATTAGAAATTGAAAAAAATGCTATAAAAGTTGATAATTGTACGGATTACAGTACAAATATTCCCGGTGTTTTTGCTATTGGAGATGTAAATACATATCCCGGAAAATTAAAATTGATTCTTTGTGGTTTTCACGAAGGAACGATTATGATACAATCTGCTTATAAAATTGTGCATCCTGATGCTAAAAAATTAGTGATGAAATATACAACCGTTTCCGGAATTACCGGTTTTGACGGTGTAAAAAAAGAACAGAAAAAAGCAATTACCAAGAAAATAGATTAGATAATGGAGGAAAATACCATAAAAGTAAAAATAATCGATAGAGAAGGAGTGGAACACGTTGTTGATACACCAACAGATATGAATATGAATGTAATGGAATTGGTGCGTGCATACGAACTTGCACCTGAAGGAACTATTGGTATTTGTGGTGGAATGGCAATGTGTGCATCTTGTCAGTGTTATGTTAAAACTCCCGATTTACCCTTGCCGGAAATGAGCGAAGATGAAGAAGATATGCTAGATCAAGCATTTAATGTTAAAGAAAATAGTCGTTTAGGTTGCCAAATTCATCTTACCAACGAATTAGATGGATTAGAGGTAGAATTAGCTCCTTTTGTTGAAGAAGATTAAATTTTTAATTAAACAACGTACTGTGTCATTCAGAACAAAGCGACAAATCTAATAGTTTCATTTTTTATTTGTTCATATAGTTTAGTTAGAATCGTAAATCCGTAAAAGTTTTCGTTACAAAAAAACCTTTGCGGATTTGTTATAATAGTGTAAATTGGCACTTTAAATTTTAAAATAATGATAAGAAAATTTTTTTTAATTGTTTTAGCATTTTTGGCTATAAACACTTTCGCACAAAAAAAAGAATTAACCCTTAAAGATGCAGTTTTAGGTTACAGCAAAGGATTGTATCCTAAAAATTTAAACCGATTGCAATGGATAGACGATAATTCTTATATCTATAATGACAATGATGCTTATATAGTTAAAAAAGTTTCTGATAATACGGTTTCTTTAAAAATTAGTTTAAAAGATTTTCAAAAAGGATTTCCTAAATTAAAGCGTTTACCTCGTATTTTGGCTATTGATGCTAACAAAATGTACTTTAAAACAGGAAATTCAGTTGTTTCTTACGATTATCATTCGCCTGCTGTTCTTTCTAAAATTACATTCGATAAAAAAGGACAAAATACCGATTTAAATACAAATAAAAATCTTGTAGCGTATACTGTAGAAAACAATTTATATATTGCAAATACCGGTAATTCTAAAATTCCGGTAACGGAAATTGAGGATAAAAATATTGTAAGCGGACAAGCAATTGCACGTTATGAATTTGGCATTACTAAAGGTACATTTTGGTCACCAAATGCAAATTATTTGGCATTTTATCAGAAAGACGAATCTAATGTAACTAATTACCCGTTAGTTGATATTACCACATATCCTGCAAGTCTTAAAAATATTAAATATCCTATGGCAGGGCAAGGTTCCGAAATTCCTAAAATAGGTATTTTTGATGTAGCAAAAAAGAAGACACATTATTTAAAAATTGATACTTCCGATGAGCATTATTTAACCAATTTATCTTGGTCTCCGGATGAAAAATATGTTTTTGTTGCTGAGGTAAATCGTGCTCAAAATCATATGGAATTAAATATGTACAATGCCGTAACAGGAAAAAAAGTAAGAACTTTATTTACTGAAGATAATGATAAATGGGTAGAACCCGAAACTCCGGCTCTTTTCTTACCAAATAACAAAAAGGAATTCATCTGGATTAGCGAAAGAGATGGCTTTAAAAATTTATATTTGTATTCAATCAAAGGAAAGTTAAAAAAACAATTGACCAAGTTTACATTTCCGGTAAAATCTATTTTAGGATTTGATAAATCCGGAGAAAATGTAATTGTTTCTGCAACCGGAAAAGACGCTAGAGACACCCATTTTTTTAAAGTGAATTTAAAATATGGCGAAATAACAAAACTTACTTCTAAAAAAGGAATGCATAACGGACAATTAAAAGGAAATAATATTTTAGATAATTTTTCAAGCTTGCAAATTCCGCGTGAAATTAGTATTATTAATTTAAAAGACGGACAAGAAGAAACGATATTTGTAGCTCAAAATCCGTTGCAAGATTATAAAACAGCCACAACCGAATTCCTTACGCTTTATGCAAATGATGGAAAACCATTATATGCAAGAATGATTAAACCGTCAAATTTTGATTATAACAAAAAATATCCGGTTTTAATTTATGTTTATGGAGGTCCGCATGCGCAATTAGTTACAAACCGTTGGTTAGGAGGTGCACCACTTTGGATGAATTGGTTTGCAAATCAAAAAGATTATATTGTATTTACATTAGATAACCACGGTTCGGAAAACAGAGGATTTGCTTTTGAAAGTGTTATACACAGAAACACAGGGCAAGCTGCTATGGAAGATCAAATGAAAGGCGTAAATTATCTAAAAAAATTACCTTATGTAGACGCAAACAGAATAGCCGTTCACGGTTGGTCTTACGGAGGTTTTATGACCAATTTATTAATGACCAAACAACCAAATACTTTTACAACAGGAGTTGCCGGAGGTCCGGTTACCGATTGGAAATATTATGAGGTAATGTACGGCGAACGCTATATGGATACACCTCAAGAAAACCCCGAAGGTTATAAAAATACGAGAATTGCTAATTTTATCCGGAATTTAAAAGGGAAATTGTTACTAATTCACGGTAGTGTAGATCCAACAGTTGTGCCGCAACACAGCATGACTTTACTAAAAGCGGCGGTAGATAAAGAAGTGCAGTTGGATTTCTTTACTTATCCTATGCACAAACACAACGTTCGTGGTAATGATAGAGTACATTTAATGCAAAAAGTATTGGATTATATTTTGGAAAATAATAAATAAGATAAGTGAAAGATGCCAAAGAATATATCGAAAAATTTTTAGATTACGAACTGTTTAAAGTTAATAATTTCGACTTAACAGTAGGGAAAATTGTTGGCATTATTTTAATCATTACAATTACGAAACTACTTGTAAACAGAATTAAAAAAATTATTTACCATTCCGATAGATTCAAAGATTACGATAGAGGTAATCTCTATTCCTTAGTGCAAATTATTACCTATGTTATTTGGATTTTTGCAATTATTGTTATTTTAGATACTATTGGTTTACACATTACGGCAATTATTACAGGTTCAGCGGCTTTATTAGTAGGAGCAGGTTTTGGTTTAAAACAAACATTTAATGATTTTTTTTCCGGAATTATTTTATTAATTGAAGGAGCAACAAGAGTAGGAGATATTGTCGAGGTTGACGGCGAAGTATTAAAATTAACAAAAATAGGTTTACGTACTTCCGAAGCAATTAATCGTGATAATATTGTGGTTATTGTTCCAAACTCTAAAATCACAACTGATAAAGTAATTAACTGGACACATCATTCCAAAGTAATCCGCTTTCATATTTCTGTGGGAATTGCTTATAGCAGCGATGTAGATTTAGCTGTAAAATTACTCGAAGAAATTGCAAATAAGCATCCTAATACTGTTCAAAAGGATAAAACCGAAGCACGTTTTGTAGATTTTGGGAGCTCTTCCTTAAATTTTGAGTTACTTTTTTTTAGTGAAAATGCTTTTAGAATAGAAAAAGATAAAAGTGAAATCAGAAAAGAAATCAATAATGTTTTTAATGAAAAAGGAATTGTGATAGCATTTCCGCAATTGGATGTACATTTAGATTATAAAAATAAAGAGTTGAAATAATGAAGGATATCGAAAACAGAAAAGACATCGAATTATTAGTAAATAAATTTTACGATAAAGTAAATGCAGACGATAAAATAAGTAAATTCTTTAATGAAATAGTTAAAGTAGATTGGAATTTACATTTACCAAAAATGTATGATTTTTGGGAGACTTTATTGTTTGGTAAAAAAGCATTTAAAGGGAATCCAATGCTTGTACATGTATTGATTTCAAGGCAAGAAATGATTGAGCAAGAGCATTTTAATCAATGGCTTTCTTTATGGAGAGCAACAATAGATGAAAATTTTAAAGGTAAAACAGCTGAAATGGCTTACCAAAAAGCACAACAAATAGCAAGTTTAATGGCGTTTAAAGTAAAGCAAAACGTATAATTTAGCCGCAAAAATGCATAAAATTGCTTTGTTAAATAAAATTTTTAACCGCTAATAAGGTGTTTTTTAAGAGCATGGCGATAGTCATCGGGCCAACACCTCCGGGAACAGGAGTGATGTAAGATGCTTTTTTGCTAACACTATCAAAATGAACATCACCTGCCAAGCGGTAACCGCGTTTTTTTGTTACATCTTTTACTCTTGTAATTCCTACATCGATAATAACAACACCATCTTTTACCATTTCACCGGTTAAAAATTCCGGGAAACCGATTGCTGCAACAATAATATCGGCTTTTTTTGTAAAATCACGTAGATTTTTGGTTCGGCTATGACAGAGTGTAACTGTTGCATTTCCAACTTTTCGTTTTTGACTCAGTAAAATGCTTATTGGTCTTCCTACAATATGACTTCTGCCCAAAACAACCACATTTTTACCCTGTGTTTCAATTTTATAACGTTCTAATAGTTCTAAAATTCCAAATGGAGTTGCCGGTAAAAATGTTGGTAATTCCAAAGTCATTTTCCCAACATTTGTCGGATGAAAACCATCGACATCTTTATTTGGATTTACAGCTATTAAGACTTTTTGTTCATCGATATGTTTTGGTAGTGGTAATTGTACAATATAACCATCTATATCGTTATTATTGTTTAAGTTTTCAATTTCTTGAAGCAATTGTTCTTGCGAGATAGTATCTTTTAAATGAATTAAAGTGGAATTAAATCCAACCTTATCACAAGCTTTAACTTTGCTGTTAACATAAGTAAGACTAGCACCATCATTTCCAACTAAAATGGCAGCGAGATGTGGAACTTTTAGCCCTTTTGATTTTAAAATTTCAACCTCTCTTGCAATTTCATTTTTAATGTCGTTAGCTGTTTTTTTTCCGTCTAAAATTATCATCGCTTGGCGTTTTTAAAATCATCCAAATTTACAAAAAAATAACATCAAAATATATGAATAAAATAAAATATTCCTTTCTAAAAAGAATTAGTTTACTGCTAAATTAGGTAACAAAATAATAATATTTGTATGTATTGGTATAACTTTAAAATATTTTTAAAATGAAAACAAAAATTACTCTTTTAGTTGCTTTAAGTGTACTATTTTTTAGTAAAGCACAAACAACAAAACATGCGGTAACTCAAGTAGATGTTTACGATACATCAACTACACCTGAGTATGTTAAAAACACCAAAACTTTTTCTTACGATAGTTATGGACAAGAATTGGAATACATTTCTACAAACTTTGATAGTTCCGGAGCTATTACGATGCAGCAAAAAACCGAATATAGCTACAATAGCAATAATTTACTTTCGCAAAAAGTTTATTACAATTATGTATCAGGTAGTTGGGTGAACAGTTATAAAGAAGTATATACGTATAATCCGGATAATGAAATATCAATTTTAGAATCTTCTTATTGGGATACTGCGAATTCTGTTTGGGTAGCAAATTTAAAAGATGAATTTTTTTACAATACGGATGGCACCTTAGATTACACCATAAAATACAGCTATGATGCTGCAAATTCTGTTTGGGTTATAGCTCAAAAAAAGGTATATACATATGTTTCATCAACAAATTTGGTAAGTTTAGAAGAAACGTTTGCTTGGGATACTGCAACGAGTACTTATTTTGCTGTTACAAGAAAAAATTATACTTATGATAGTAATTATAACAATACTTTGGAAATATTTGAATATTTTGATACAAGTTCTTCTTTATGGGTTAATTCAAGTAAAACCAGTAATGCATTTGATGCTAATGATGATTTAATAGAAACAATAAGTTATTACTGGCAAAATAATGCTTGGGTTCCCGGGATTAAATCTATTTATACAAGAAATTCTGTAGGAAGTGTTACTCTTTCAGAAGCTTACAATTATGATTCTGTAGCTCAGACTTGGATGACTACTCCAAATGATAGAAATATTCCTACATATAGCAATCCATCTATTTCTGCAACAGAATTAATTATACCCGGAGAAATTTCAATTAATAATTATGCATATGGTCAATTATTTAATGAAAAACTGGATGTTGTAAGTAAAGAGTTTAATAATAGCCCTTACGAAAGACGCGAACTTACTTATACACAGATAAATGTTACAGCAAATGTTGCAAATGTTTCAGAATTGGATTTGAGTATTTATCCAAATCCTGTTTTAAATGCATTGCATATTCAAGGTGTTGAAAATTTAACAAATCTTAAAGTAAAAATTTACGATATTAAAGGGCAATTGTTAATATCAAAAGAAAATAAAACTACAATAAATCTAGAAAGTTTATCCTCAGGTTATTATGTATATAGATTAGAGGCTAAAGAAGGTTATAAAACCGGAAAAATAATTAAGTTATAATTTTGATTATATAAAACCTTTGCGGATTTAAGGTGTAAAAAAAACTCAATTGAATTGTAAATTCAATTGAGTTTTTTATTGTGATAGCTATAATAATATAGACTTTATTTTTATAAAGTTTCTATTATTTAAGAAATATTTTATCGCATTCCTTTCATCATTTGCATCATTTTTCGTCCGCCACCACCTTGCATCATTTTCATCATTTTACTCATCTGTGTAAATTGTTTTAGCAATTGATTAACTTCTTGAACTGAAGTTCCGGAGCCTTTTGCAATACGTTTTTTACGCGAATTATTTATAATTTTTGGTTTGCTTCTTTCTTCAGGAGTCATTGAATGGATAATTGCTTCAATACCTTTAAAAGAATCATCATCAATATCTACATCTTTCATAGCTTTGCTAGCTCCGGGAATCATTCCGATAAGGTCTTTCATATTCCCCATTTTTTTGATTTGCTGAATTTGTTTTAAAAAGTCATCAAAACCAAACTGATTTTTAGCAATTTTCTTTTGTAATTTTCTAGCTTCAGCTTCATCAAATTGTTCTTGAGCTCTTTCCACTAAAGAAACCACATCACCCATTCCTAAGATACGATCAGCCATACGATCCGGATGGAAAACATCAATTGCTTCCATTTTTTCACCGGTACCAATAAATTTAATTGGTTTGTTTACAACTGATTTTATCGATAAAGCCGCTCCTCCACGAGTGTCTCCATCTAATTTTGTAAGTACAACACCATCAAAATTTAAAATATCATTAAAGGTTTTTGCTGTATTTACAGCATCTTGCCCTGTCATGGCATCTACAACAAATAAGGTCTCTTGCGGTTGGATTGCTTTATGGATTTCAGAAATTTCTTTCATCATTTCTTCATCAATAGCCAAACGCCCGGCAGTATCGATAATTACAACGTTCTTACCATTTTCTTTAGCATATTTTACAGCATTTTTAGCAATTTCTACCGGATTTTTATTTTCCGGTTCGGCATAGACTTCTACGCCAATTTGCTCACCTACAACTTGTAATTGGTTTATCGCAGCCGGACGATAGACATCGGCTCCGACCAATAAAACTTTTTTACTTTTTTTATTTTTTAAATAATTTGCCAGTTTACCGGAAAAAGTAGTTTTACCGGAACCTTGTAAACCGGACATTAAGATAACAGACGGATTTCCTTTTAAATTAATGCCAACAGTCTCACCACCCATTAACTCGGTTAGCTCATCTTTTACCAATTTAACCATTAATTGTCCCGGATTTAACGTGGTTAAAACGTTTTGTCCGATGGCTTTTTCTTGTACTTTTTTGGTAAATTCTTTTGCGATTTTAAAGTTAACATCTGCATCTAAAAGAGCACGTCTAACTTCTTTAAGCGTTTCCGCTACATTGATTTCGGTAATTTTTCCGTGACCTTTTAATACATGAAAGGCTTTATCTAGTTTATCACTTAAATTATTAAACATAATTCTAAGGTTGTTTTATGAGTCTGTTAATAAATGGCAAAGATAAAATTTATACGATAATATTCCGCATATTTTTTAGAAATAATCTTACCTTTGTAGGGAATAATAAAAACATAAAGCAATGGGATTTTTTGATAAATTTTTTAAAAAAACAAAAAAAGTTACTGAAGAAGTAACAGAGAACTTAAGCGAAATATCAGAAGATATTATTGAAAAAGCGAAAGAAGTAACCGAAGATGTAATTGAAAAAGGAACTGATTTAATTGAAGATATTCAAGAAAAAGCACCGGAATACATTGAGAAAGCAAAAGAGGTTGGTAATGAAGTTTTAGAAAAAGGAAAAGAATTGGCATCTGATGTTACTGAAAAAGGTAAAGAGGTTTTAGATAAAGCACCGGAATATATTGAAAAAGCCAAAGAGGTTGGTAATGAAGTTTTAGAAAAGGGAAAAGAATTGGCATCTGATGTTACTGAAAAAGGTAAAGAGGTTTTAGATAAAGCCCCGGAATATATTGAAAAAGCCAAAGAAGTAGGCAATGAAGTTTTAGAAAAGGGAAAAGAATTGGCATCTGATGTTACTGAAAAAGGTAAAGAGGTTTTAGATAAAGCCCCGGAATATATTGAAAAAGCCAAAGAAGTAGGTAACGAAGTTTTAGAAAAGGGAAAAGAACTGGCTTCTGATGTTACTGAAAAAGGTAAAGAAATAACGGATAAAGCTACAAATTTGTTAAAAGAAGATAAAAAATCTACCGAAGAAGAATAGATTGCGAGAAAGATATTTTTATAAATATAAAAAAGAGATTCATTTTTTGAATCTCTTTTTTTTGTTTACTATTCGTTATTTTAAATCTGCGCCAATCTGTCGGCTTTTATGTAAGAAGTGTCATAACCGGCAAATTTTTTAAGATAATGCTCGATATCACTACCATAAGCATCTTTAAAATTTACTTTTCCCCAACTTCTTAGGTATTTTTTTACGTTACCTGCTCCTGCTAAATGTGAAGCCGCTAAAATACCGGATTCTGTAATTAAAATTCCGTTGATAAGTTTACCAACTGTTCTTTTGATGTCTTTTCTTAAAATCCATTTATTAACAGATAATAATGCCATAAATGCATCTTCTTGTAAAGAAGCATCTTTTAAAAATTTCTTTGTGTTGTGTATTTTAAATCTCTTTAAAGTTGACCTACCAAATTGATATTTCCCTAAATAACCAAGTGTGTTTACGCAATTATAATCTATTTGCGATTCTTTAAAGGCTAAAGCTTGTTTAAAGCCAATAAAAGATTTTCCTAATAATGGTATTTGAGGAGTATAGAGAACATCCATCTCTGTTGGTACAGTTGCTATTGCACCTTTTTTTGGTAAGTTATATGTCACAGTTTTTTTATTTTCGTTAAAAATAAAAGCACTGTTTATAAAGATCATAATCAATACAACAACTACATATTTTAATTTTGTTTTCATTTTAAACTAATTTAATGCGTTGTTAATTTCCGGGTGCAAATGTACAATAATTATTCCAAACTCAAATTGATTTGTATTTTATTGATAATAAGTTGTTTATCTTGTTTTATTGTTTTGAATCAATTTAAAAAATGTGATATTTTGGCAGATTTAGAAAAAAATGTAAATAATTACTTAGAAAAATCAGGAGCTAATTTTTTATTTACGATACGAACCATATAATCTTGTACGTAAGCTTTGCATTCGTTTTCCATTTTTTCCATTTCAGGAGTTTTCTGATTGATAAGATTGTGTTCTAACATCTCATCGGATTTTTTATAAAAACCCAGAGCCTTTTTTCCATCAAATGTGCATATTAAACTATCTTTAATATAATAATATACATTACCCGAATGTGTAATTGCAAAAGGTTCTTCTTTTTTAGATAAAAGACTTCTTCCCCAAGAACGAAAGGGTTTGTTATAACCAATCATATCTAATAGAGTAGGATAAATATCTATTTGTTGTGCAACAGCCGTATCTAACTTTGCAAGCGAATTATCCGGTTTAAAGAAAATAATCGGTACAGCTGTTCTGTTGATTCCTTTACGGTATAATTCGTAATATTTCTGATTGGTGTGATCTGCAGTAAATACAAATATGGTATTGTTGTACCAAGGTGATTTTTTTACACGATTAAAAAACTTTTTAAAAGCCATATCTGTATAACCAACCATTTGATGTACCGGTCTATGTCCTTTCGGGAATTTTCCTTCGTATTTTTTTGGCAAATGATACGGAGCATGAGATGACAAGGTAAAAATCGCTGCAAAAAACGGTTCCTTCTTTTTGTCTAATTCATCTGCTATATATTGAAAGAAATATTCGTCCCAAATTCCCCAAACACCATCGGATTTGCTGTCATCATTAAATTCGGTTTTACCGTAATAATGATCAATTCCTAAGATATTACTAAATCCTAAAAATCCCATTGAACCGTTTGCTGCTCCATGAAAAAAGGAAGTATCATAACCTTCTTCTTTTAAAGTGCTTATTAAAGATTGGATTTTCTGATTGGAATATGCAGACGAAGTAAAAGCTACTTTATACGAAGGGATTCCGGCTAATACAGATGACATACCATGAATGGATTTTCTACCATTCGCGTAAGCGTTATCAAAAGCCCAACTATGCTGAATTAAAGAGTCAAAAAATGGTGCATATCCTTGGTAATTTTTAATTTTCCTACGTTTATTTAGTGAGCTAATGTATTCACGACCATAGCTTTCAATAATAAATAAAACAATATTTGGTTTCTTTTTAATTGTGTCTTTTTTGTGGTATTGTTTTATTGGTTTAATGTATTTGGTAATTTCATTTTCTTTAAAGAAATGCGGATTTTTAAATTCTCGTTTATTAAAAGTTCTAATAATGGTAAACGGCGTGTTAAGAATTAAAACGGCTTGTTCTTTTTTGGTAACATGGCGATTGGCATCAACTAATGTAATCGGTCTGGTAGAATGTTTAAAATCTCCACGAATTCCTCCAACCATAAGTGTAGCAATTACAAGTAAAATAATTATTGAAAATCCGATATAGGCAAATTTGTTTTTTGGTTTAAACGAAATTACGTTTATTTTTTTATACAAATAAATCCAAAGAGCACTTGTAGCAAGGAAAAGAACTAGAATATACCAATAATCTTTTAAGAAAGAAAAAAGAAGAGCATTGCCGTTGGTTTCGTTTTTAAACTCATCAAAAGTTGTCATCGTTAGTCTGAAATTTGAAAAACGATAATAAATCAGATCGATAAAATTGGTGGCATAAGCAATAAGATTTGGTATAAAGTAGATGTAAAAAAGAAATTTTTGATAACGTCTATCTGTGTTTATAAATAAGGGAAGTAAACTAAAAAGTGTAAATAATGAATTTACATAAAGAATTGCTGTTGTATCAAAAGCAAAACCACGATAAAAGGCATTTGCCAATTCGTTAAAATTATCTATGTTTAGTAAGTCTTTATTAAAATAATAAAATAATGCCCTTGCTATAAAATAAAAAAAGTAAGCCAAAAATATACGATAAAAAAATACGAGATATTCTTGTTTGCGGATATGTTTCATTAAAATATTTTTTGGCAAAAGTAGTATTATTTATAGATAAATTGTTTTGTTTTTGGGTCAAATTCGATTAAATCGGAATTAAATATCTTAGTGAGCAAATTTTTTTCTAAAACAGTTTGTTTGTTTTCGGTAATGAGTCCGTTTTTGGTCATTAACCACATTTCTGAAGCATAATGCAAACAAAGTTGAATTTCGTGCGAGGAGCAAATGATTAATTTATGTTCGGTTTCAGAGAGTTTTTTTAATAAATGAAAGATTTCAATTTTATTAATAATATCCAAATGAGCAGTTGGTTCATCTAAAATAATAATTGGTGTATCTTGTGCAATTGCTCTTGCAAGCATTACTTTTTGGAATTGCCCATCGCTTAATTCATCAATTTTTTTTTCTTTTAAATTGGTGATTTCACAAAGTATTAACGCTTTATTTATTTGGTTTTTATCGGTTTCGGTTAATGAACCAATCCAATTGGTATAAATTTGTCTTGATAGTGCAAGTACTTCGTAAACCGTAAGATTACTTGGTGGAATTTTTTCGGTTAAAACAATACTTATTTGTTTGGAAAGAGCTTCATTAGTATAGTCATAAAGGGTTCTATTTTGAAGATAGACATTTCCGTTTAACGGATATTGAACACCGGCAAGTGTCCGTAATAAAGTGGATTTACCTACACCGTTTTTACCTATTAAAGTAATGAGTTTTGGCTGATTTACTTCAATATTAATATCTTTACCAATAATAATATTCTTTTTATTTTGGTAGCCAATGTTTAGGTGTTCGGTTTTTAAAATCTGCATAAAACTTACATATTTTGTGTAAAGTGAACGTAATCTTTGATAATCAATCTGATATATGCTGCATTGGTAAGATTTTCTTTTTTGGTATTGGTAATTTCTTCAATTTTAATTCGTAATTTGTTAATGGTATTTTGGTCTTTGGATTTTATGGCTGTGTTAAAAGTATCTTGTATGATCCGCATATCGTTGTCACTTAGCTTAATAACACTTGGGAATGTAGGTTTATAGGTTTCTTTTTGTGTTTCTTCTAAAATGCTGTGATTTATCTTGTACCTGTCTTTTAAACTGATAACGGCGGTACCGCTTGCCAGACCTCCAATACGTTGGTTGTCTTTGGATACAACAATACTGATAATACCAATAACAGGAGTTAATCCTAAAAGCCAAATATCTACAATTCTAAAAATCCATCTGGCAAAATAATCGCCAAATCCGGCAGCATAACCATCGGTTTTTATCACTTTTATTTTTAATACTTTTTTACCGAGAGTTTGTCCTTTAAAAAATATTTCGGAAACTAATGTGTAAATCAATGCAGGTAAAAACACCAAACTGTAAATGGCAATTTTACTCCACTGATTCATACCGTAGGTAATTAAATCAAGTGCATCGATTAATCTACCCATAACATATAAAAAGGCGATAATAATGATTAAATCGATAATTGCAGCTAATAGTCGTTCGCCTAAACTTGCCAGCCGAATTTCGATATTTACATTTTGGGTTGTATTTATTTGTATGTTACTCATTTTTTATATACTTTCGTTTTTCACTATGAGAGAGCAGACTTTTATTAAGCAAAATAAAGATAAATGGCTGGAATTTGAATCCAAAATTTTTGGAAAAAAAGCGTCCAATCCTGATGAATTATCTTCATTATACATCCATTTAATGAATGATTTGGCTTATGCTCAAACATTTTACCCCAAAAGTAAAACAATTCTTTATTTAAACAACCTTGCAGCAAAAACTTTTCAAAAAATTTATGCAACTAAAAAGGAAGACACCAATAGATTAGTTCGTTTTTTTAAAACAGAAGTACCATTATTAGTGTATGAATATAGGCGATATTTATATTATGCCTTTGCTTTTTTCTTTGTATTTGTTGCTGTTGGTGTGATTTCCGCTAGATATGATGATGATTTTGTACGTTTAATATTAGGCGATCATTATGTAAATATGACTTTAGAAAATATTGAAAAAGGAGATCCTGTTGCAGTGTATAAATCCGGTTCTAACTGGGGAAGCCATATTGGTATTACCTTAAATAATCTAAAAGTTGGTTTTTACAATTATATTTTAGGCTTTTTTGGTGGTTTAGGTACAATTTGGATTTTATTTAGTAATAGTGTTATGCTTGGAGCATTTCAGTATTTTTTCTATAAACACGGTGTTTTATGGCCAAGCGTTAGAGGTATTTGGATTCATGGTTCTATGGAGATTTTTGCTATTGTTGTAGAAGCGATGGCAGGATTAATTTTAGGAGCAAGTATTTTGTTTCCGCAAACTTATTCGAGATATGAATCCTTAAAAAGAGGTGTAAAAGTTTCTTTAAAAATATTTTTGAGTACCTTTCCGTTTACTATTGCGGCAGGTTTTTTAGAAGGTTATGTTACCAGATACAGCAACATAATGCCAAATTGGCTGTCGGTTGGTATTATTTTAACAACCTTAGGAGCAATTAGTTATTATTATTTTATTTATCCAAAGAAAGTTTATCAACAAAAACAAAAAGAATATGGAGTTATTAAAGCGTAGAAATTTCAGTACTATTTTTAATGATACTTTTACTTTATTAAAGGTATCCGGAAAACACTTTTTTAAAAACTATTTTATTTTAAATGGTATTCCGTTGTTGTTCTTCTTAATAATAGTATATTTTTTTACTACTACATTTTACGGCTTGGGCACTTATAAACAAGGTGATAGTTTTAAAATGTTTACAGCTTATATTGAGGGGAATCCGGTTTTATTTTCTATAATAGGAATTCTATCAATTATAATCTCCTTTATTTTTGCGATAATACAATATAGTTTCGTGCCAATTTATTTGTTATTGTATCGTAAAAATAATGGTACAAATTTTACATCAAAAGAAATCTTTGATGTAATGTTTAAAGAAAAAATAGGAAAGATTATCATATTCATTTTTACCAGTATTTTAGTCTTTATTATAATAGCAATTCCTTTGGTAATTGTAATGCTAATTTCCATTTTTACAATTGTAGGTATCTTTTTTGTTTTGGGATTTGTTTCCCTTTGGTTTAATAACGCATTATTAGAATATTTAGATTCCGATAAAGGAGTTTTTGAGTGTTTTTCTTACGGATATAGGTTAATTTTAGTTCGTTTTTGGGATTATGTTGGTGCCATAGGATTATTTATGTTAATGACTAGTTTTATAAGTGGCGGAATATCTTTGGTTACTTCTATGATTACCATGATATTTTCCGCTAACGCAGCAAATGCAAGTGAGAAAAGTTTGTTTTTAACGCTGGCAATGGTTTTTAGTTTTGTAGTCTCTAAAATGGTAAGCATTTTTGTGCAAACAGTAGTGCAGCTTGCACAAGGAATAGTTTATTTTAGTGCAAAAGAAGAATCGGAAAATATTATAACAAAAAGTGAAATCGATAAAATAGGTTTGGGTGAATAAAGTAATTATTTACATATTTTTATTGTTTTCGGTTGTTTTGTTTTCGCAAAAAAATGAAATAATTAGTGTACCAAAAGATACAATTTCAGATGTTAAAATAAAACATTTTCCTAAAAATTTTAAAGAAAAGTATTCAGACGAAGCGTTTAAATATAACTTTGATTTTGATCCAAATAATGTAAGCGTTTGGGAAAAATTTCAACATTGGATTACTCAAAAAATTAAAGAATGGTTTGATGTTGTAGATGAAAAAAAAGCTGCAAATTTCACAAAATACTTTTTTAGAACCTTATATATTATTGTTTTTATAGTTGTTTTGTACTTCATTTTAAAAACACTTTTAAATGACGAAGGAAATTGGATTTTTGGCAGGAGCACACCAAAATTAAATGTAGATGCAACTGTTTTAAAAGAAGAGTTGTTAGAAACCGATTTTAACGAATTAATCCGTAAAGCCAAAGAAAATCACGATTACAGATTGGCAGTCCGTTATTATTATTTACAAGTTTTAAAATCTTTAACAGAAAAGGAGATAATTGATTGGGATAACGAAAAGACAAATCAAGATTATTACAACGAAATTAAAGAACCAAAACTTAAAGAGCAATTTGAATATATTTCATATATATATGATTATTGTTGGTATGGCGAGTTCCTATTAGATGAAAAATCCTTTATAAATGCCGAGCAAAAATTCAACCAATTAATACGAGATATCAATGGGTAAAATTAAAATATACATATTCTTGTTTGTTTTGTTGCTTGGTTTGCTTTTTGCTATCGAAGCAACCAAACCAAAACCAATAGATTGGTCGCCTTCATTTAATAGAAATCATAAAAAACCTTGGGGAACGTATATCTTATTTAGAGAACTAAAAAATATTTTTAAAAATAGTGATGTAGAAACCGTAAATCAAACTCCTTACGAAAGGTTAAAATACAAATTTTATAACAAATCAAACGATACATCAAATCCAAAAAAGACATATTTTTTTATTAATGATTATGTGAATATAGACAAAGAATCCGTTAATAAATTATTGCCGTTTGTAGAAAACGGAAATACGGTTTTTATCTCTGCAACAGGTATAAACTCCTACCTTAAAGATACCTTGCATTTTAAAACGAAATACAAATATTTTTATGAGATTAACGATTCCGTAAAAAAGGAAATGTATCTCACCAATAAAAAATTACAACAAGAAAAATTCTTTTTCAATAAAGGTTTTAAAGGAATTTACCTCGATTCATTAGATGCAAAAACAAGTACAATTTTAGGCTATAATTTTTTTAAAGATAAACAATATACAAACTTTGCGAGGATAAAATACGGCAAAGGTTATTTTTATATTCATATGCAACCGTTTGCTTTTGCAAATTACCATCTTTTAAAAGACAATCATCATCTTTATGCAAGTAATGTTCTGTCTTATATCGATACGGATAAAATTCTTTGGGATGCCAATTTTAAATCCGGAACCGATATTTCAAGAAGCTCTTTGCGATTTATTTTAAGCCATCCTCCGTTAAAATGGGCTTGGCGTTTAGCTTGGTTAGGGATAATTGTTTTTATATTTTTTAGAGCAAAACGCAAACAACGCATTGTGCCAATTATTAATAAACCCGAAAATACTTCAATTGCTTTTGCCAAAACCATCGGTAATATGTATTTTAATGAAGGTAAACCGAAGGATATTATCGATAAAAAAATAACCTTCTTTTTAGAAACAATTAGAACTCGTTATTTAATGGATACTCAAAAATTAAATGCCGAATTTATAAAGCGTTTGCACCATAAAACCGGAGTCGATAAAGAAGAAATTGAACGATTGATTTTTCTTATTAGCAATTTGCAAAAAGAAGAAAATCCAAGAGAACAAAAACTGATTATATTAAATAAATTATTAGAAAAATTTTATAAAAAATTGACATTGTAATGGAAGAAAATAACACAGAAAACCCGGAAATAAACAAAGAAGATAATATTCATTTTCAAAACAGAATCGATTTATCGGAATTACAACAAGCAGTAAAAGATATTAGAGCCGAACTCCATAAAGTGATTATCGGTCAGCGTGATATGATTGATATGTTAATTGCAACGGTACTATCAAACGGACATTCACTTATAGAAGGTGTTCCCGGAGTTGCCAAAACAATTACGGCTAAATTAATGGCAAAAACCATGCAAATTGATTTTAGTAGAATTCAGTTTACGCCGGATTTAATGCCGTCGGATATTTTAGGAACTTCCGTTTTTAACATGAAAACAAACGAATTTGAGTTTAAACCCGGACCAATATTTTCAAACATTATTTTAATAGATGAAATAAATCGTGCTCCGGCAAAAACCCAAGCAGCACTCTTTGAAGTAATGGAAGAAAGACAAATAACCATAGACGGTAAAACGTATAAAATGGAATTGCCATTTTTAACTTTTGCTACGCAAAATCCGATAGAGCAAGAAGGAACTTACCGTTTACCGGAAGCACAACTCGATCGTTTCTTGTTTAAAATTGAAGTAGATTATCCAACATTAGAAGAAGAAATTGAAATAATTGATACGCATCATAACCGAAAACAAGAAAAAACAACTTTGGTAAAAGGTATTGTTTCTGCTAAACAAATTGAAAAATTTCAAAAGCAGGTGTCCGATATTTTAGTAGAGAAAAATTTAATAGAATACATCGGAAAATTAGTACATGCAACACGTGAAAATCCATTTTTATATCTAGGAGCATCACCTCGTGCATCGTTGGCAATTTTACAAGCATCAAAAGCTTTTGCCGCAATGCAAGGTCGCGATTTTGTAACACCTGATGATGTTAAACGAAGTGCTGTTCCGGTTTTGCAACACCGCGTTATCGTAACACCGGAGCGTGAAATGGAAGGTGTAACCTCAAAACAAGTAATAAAACAAATGCTGGAAACTATTGAAATACCAAGATAATTTGAGATTACTCCAAGCAACTTTGTAAAACAAACTTGCATTAGTATAAAATTAAAAGAACATGAAAAAACTGTATTGACTTATTAATTTAATTTCTGTATATTTACCCTTTAAAATTAAGGATATGGAACAATTTAAAGGTAAAAACTTACTAAACTTTGTAAAAGAACTGCCAAATGACGATGCATGTAAAGCCTATT
>Ga0256840_1001209_pt1 | contig 24840 bp, 24 predicted proteins | sample 355202metaG_FD_185969 | JGI IMG/M metagenome (GOLD analysis project Ga0256840, IMG submission 185969) | Hydrothermal vent microbial communities from Mid Atlantic Ridge, Atlantic Ocean - 355-202 | ecosystem: Environmental > Aquatic > Marine > Hydrothermal vents | place: Atlantic Ocean: Mid...
GATTATATCCTCTTTGCCATATAGTGCCACACCTATACTTATACCAACTCTTAAAATGTGACTCTGTGCATGGATGGGTTTATTGGTGAGTTCTATGATCTCTTTTGCAATTTTAGCTATATCTTTTCTGTCTTTTATGTCGTTAAGCAATATTGCAAATTCATCTCCACCAGTTCTAAAAAAAGTATCTTCTTTGTTTAGATATTTATAAATTCTTTTAGATATCTCCCTTAGAAGAGTGTCCCCCACATCATGTCCTAAGGTATCATTGATATCTTTAAAACCATCTAAATCAAGGAAAAATAGAGCCAAATCATTCTCTAAGTTTATTTGTTGGCTTAGTACTAATTTCATTTTTCTTCTGTTTGGAAGTTTTGTTAGATTGTCGTGATATGCAAGATATTTTACCTTCTCTTGCTCTTTTATATATTCACTTATATTTAATTTTATAGCTAGATAACCACTTAGTTTATTTTTGGTAAACATCGGAGTGATAGATGCTTTTTCGTAGTAGATTTGACCATTTTTATCTCTGTTTATGAAATCTCCACTCCATTTTTCACCTCTATTGAGTATAGCATTCATATCATTATAGAATTTTTGTGGTAGTTTGCCAGATTTTAGTATATTTGGATTTTTGCCCATTGCTTCATCAAAACTGTAACCGGTATTTTTGCTAAATGCTTCATTTACATAAGTGATATGTCTATCTTTATCTGTGATTACTACTGAATCATCACTGTTTTCAACAGCATATCTAAATGATTTTAGATTTGTCTGAATTTTTAAAAATTTACGATAAGTCATGATTAAAATAATAAGCAGAAGAGTGGTAAATATAAACATAAATGCAGTTATGTTTTTCTCTTTGGCGACAGTTGCATTATGTATTTTGTTGAGCCTTTTATGCAGTTTTAGTATCTTTTGTTTTAATGGAAGTGCGAGAGCCTCTTTCTTTATGCCGTTTATCTTGGAGATTCTGTTTAGTGCTGATTTTAGATTTTCATGAAAAAGAGTTAGTTCTGTTGTTTTGTTTTTTTGAGCCGATATCCAAGCTAAATCTTTGTTGATGCCAGAGTTTTCTATTTGAAAATTCAGATAGATTTTAAACAGCTCATATATGCTTCCATCTAGGTAAGTGTCTGCATTTTTATACGTAGTTGTTTGGTATCTTTTTATACTTCTGGAGAGGTCTATCAGATAGGATAAAGAGTACATTGTTGTAGCATTGTATGATTTAAATCTCTCTATCAAAACTCTTTTTTTGATATAAGTTCTTTTTATTTGCGATAGATCGTTTTCCATAAAAGTTTTATTGTTTATATATAGTTTATTGTCTTGTATTTTTTCCAATATAACATCGAATTTTTTCAATCTATAATTTATAGAGTCAAAATCCATTATCTTTTTTTGGCTTGTCAAGAATGTGTCAAATTTGTCATCAAGAGATGCTAATTTGTACATGTAGTCATGCATTACTCTGTAAGATTTCTCTTTTTTGTAGGTCTCATTGGTGTAAAGGGAGAATAGAGCGGTAAAAAAAATAGTAAATATAAGAAAAATTGTAAACGAATCAAATTTTTTCATCATTTGGTTATGCTCGCTTTGGGTATCTCTCCGTTTAAGCTCTTTAAGAACTCTACGATTTTATCTACTTCTGCTTGTGTTGAAGTCTTTCCCAGCTGGTATCTGAGCATAAATTTTACTACTTCATCTAAAGTATTATATCTCCCATCGTGCAGATACGGGGCAGTTTTAGCTATATTTCTAAGGGTTGGAACTTTAAAAAAGTACTTATCTAGTGGATTTTTGGTAACGCTAAATCTGCCTAGATTGTTTGTGGTGACATCTTGAACATATCCAAATTTTGCATAGAGATTTCCACCTATGTTTACACCATTGTGGCACGCGATGCACCCTTTGGATTTGAAAAGATTGTAACCCTCTGCAGCGTTTTTGCTTATAGCGTTTTTATCTCCTCTTAAATATCTATCAAATGGTGCATTTGGAGTTATAAGAGTTTTTTCGTACTCGCTTAGAGCATCAGTTATGTTTTGCTTAGTGATTCCATCTTTGTAAATCTTGTCAAACTCTTTTTTGTATTGGGTTTTATTTAGTGTTTGTATAAGATTTTTAAAGTTATTTCCCATCTCTACAGGATTTTTGATAGGACCGCTTGCTTGGTCTTGCAGATCTTTTGCTCTTCCATTCCAAAACTGTACAAAATTGTATCTTGAGTTAAAAACTGTCGGAGAGTTTATCACACCCTTTTTGCCATTTATGCCAAATGAAACTTTGAGATTGTCATCACCTCCATCACTTAACATGTGGCAGTTTGTGCAGGCTATAGTGTTGTCTCTTGATAAGATAGTATCAAAAAAGAGTTTATGACCTAGAGCTACTTTTTGTGGATTTAGCCCCTCTACATGTAGAGGTATAGGAGTGATAGGTTCAGCATATATGGCAGTACATAATAAGACCGAAAAGAGAGACATATTTATATAATTCATAAGTAATGTTACACTAATATGGCTTAATATTTTCTATTTTACTATCTTAAAACTGAAGAATTTTGACTTAAAACCACTATCCCCGATCTTTGCATATTGGATAGAGGCACCCTTAAAATTTTTCACCTCTTGGTAGAGAAGTCCTAGGGCATATCTGCTCTCCATATTACTAGGATCTATCAGTTTGGAGAGTTCGAGTAGGGCTATGGCGTTTTCTGTGTGTCCCGCACCTATGGAGGCTACGGAAGCTAAAAAGATAGTAGTTGTATCTTTTTGTTTATATTCGTCTATGAGTTTATTGTATAGAACATATGATTCTTCAAAATTGTGAGTAAAGATGTCAAGATATGCAAGTGTATAAGTCAATGCGATAGGATCATCTCTCTCTAACTCTAGTCTCTTTTTAAGTCTATCTCTTTGAGGAAAAAGAAGTCCAGAGATCTCTAAAAGCTTAATATACTGTTCTCTAGCTACCTTTGAGCCATAGTAAAAACTGCTGAAATCAAGTGATTTGTCCTTGAAGGCTATTTGAAACTCTTTTGCGTACTCTTTTATATTTTTCTCTTTGTGGTTCATGTTGAAGTATATGATGTTGCTTACTAGGTCTCTTGGAAGTTGAGCCTTTAGTTGTTGAGTTTTTTGTCTGTATAACTTTTGATTTGAAATTTTTTGTGAAATGATTATATCAAATATAAGATTTAGCGGGTCATTTTTTCTGTCAGTCTCTATCCATCTAGAGAGAGAAAATTGGTTATTCTGCGAAAGATTTAGAAGTGACATATAGATATTTACTTGGGGAAGAGTTTTATCTAGTCGGATACTAGTAGTAACATCATCACTTAATTTAGAGATTTTTTTCTTCATCAATTCACCTGTAAATATAGCAAAAACTCCAGCCAAATAGTTTCTGTTGTCAAGATGATAACTGGTAGAAAAGTGTTTATACGCAAGTTTATAATTTCCCATTTGAGCATAAGTCAACGCTAAATCATAATGCAAGATAGAGTGTTGAGGATATGAGTCAAGCAGGGAGGAGAAGATTGTATTTGCCTGTTTTGTATGGTTCTTAAGAGCTTTTTTGATCCCTTTTGCTATAGAGAAGTTTACTTTAGATATGGAAGAGCTAGCTTTTAGATACGACAGGGCAGGGGCAAGATTGTCTAAAAAGACATCCATACTCCCCTTTCTTATATACTCTACACTCTGCTTTGCATCAAATGTTTTATATGGTGCAAAGTAAAACAGAAGTGCGTAGCTGTTCTCTTTGTCAAAAAAGAGATTTTTAGTGAAGTCTCTTTGGGCTAAATTTATATCAAAAAGAGAATCCTTAAGAGTTGTTTTTATAGGGAACATCTCTTTTGCTTTTTTTTCATTTAACTTTATGGCATCATCCATCATAGTTGCACTGTTTTTCAGGTTGCCAAGTCTGTTTTCTACAAGTGCGAGTGCCATCTTGATTTTTATTGGTTCATCTGTATAGTTTAGTGCTTTGAGAAGATTTTTTTTAGCTATGCTAAAATCACCTATTTTTGCATAGAGCAATCCAAGAGGAAGGTAGATATCGTTCGAGTTTATCCTAAGCAGCATATCTATCGCTTCCGTGTCATGTCCTATATAGGAGAGAATTTTAGAAGCCAGATAGTTTTGCTCTTTTTTGTAAAATTTTCCATTGGGATGCTCTAGTGTTGAGAGTGTTTCGTAGTAAAAATCCCTATAATAGTTGATAAGGCTCATCTGGTAAGAGTATAAAGGAGAGTTTATCTCACCAGGAAGATATGCATAGGCTAAATCTATATAGTATTTAAAAAGTTTGGGTTGCTTCAGGTGAAGTGCACAAACAGCGGCATTTATAGAGCTTATCGTCTTTTGTTCTTTGTTTAGTATCGCTTTTTTAAATGCAGATAATGCATCTTTATAATTTTTCTCTTTCATTTTGGCTACGCCAATGTTGTAGTAAGAGAGAGATTCATTGAAGAGTGCAATTTTTTGATATATCTTCAGAGCTTCCTGTTTTTCACCTTTTTCGTATAGTATATTTGCTTTTTGAATCATATTTTCAACTTTGGATGGTGAAAATTGACTTACCTCTCTTTTTTGAGTGAGTTTTTTAACTATCTCTTGAGTGTTTATGTCAACAGTTTTTGGAGGCTCTTTTTTCTTTAGTACGATTACGATAATAATGATAATAATGAGTACAAGAAGTAGTGCTGTTATGGAGATAATCGCGATTTTTAATATTTTACTCTTTCTATCCGTGGAGTCAGGCCTAAGTATCTCTTTTTCACTTTCTGGCTCGCTGCCATCAAGTGGAGATATTTCATCATTATCATCCCCAGCTTCAAGAATTACTACCTCTTCTTCAGCCATTTGTCACCTTTACATGTAGCTTTTTAAAACTTCTGGTATCTCTATGCTGCCATCTTTTTTCTGATAATTTTCCATGATAGCTATGAGAGTTCTTCCCACTGCCAATGATGAGCCATTTAGCGTGTGAACGAGCCTATTTTTTTTGCTATCTTTGTATCTTATCTTTGCTCTTCTGGCTTGAAAATCTCTAGTATTTGAGATGGAACTTATCTCTCTGTATCTGTTTTGACCAGGAAACCAAACTTCTAGGTCGACTGTTTTTGCCGCGCTAAAACCCAAATCTCCGCCACAAAGCATCAAATGACGATGAGCAAGTCCCAAAGATGTAAGCAAATCACTAGCACACTCAACCATCTCATCAAATATCTTATCACTATCTTGGGGTTTTGTGATGCAAACTAGCTCTACCTTGTCGAACTGATGCTGTCTTATCATGCCTCTTGTATCTCTTCCAGCACTTCCTGCCTCTTTTCTAAAACAAGCAGTGTATGAGGTCATCTTTATGGGAAGTTCAGATTCGCTGATGATTTCATCACGAAATAGATTTGTTACAGGAACTTCAGCAGTTGGTATAAGAAAAAGCTCCTCTCCCTCTATCTTAAAAAGGTCATCTTCAAATTTTGGAAGCTGACCTGTCCCTTGAAGAGTTTCACGATTTACTATATATGGAACTGCTACTTCGCTAAAGCCCCGTTTTGTGTTAAAATCAAGCATATAGTTTATCAATGCTCTCTCGAGTTTTGCAGCCTCATTTTTTAGGACGCTGAAACGACTTTTTGAGAGTTTTACTCCTCTTTGAAAATCTATCCAATTTTGAGAAATTTCCCAATGTTCCTTTGGCTCAAAATCAAAACTAGGTGGAGTCAAAACTCTTTTTATCTCGACATTATCATTTTCATCAACTCCGTTTGGAACTGTGTCATCAGGAAGATTTGGAACAGTAAGAGCAAGGCTTGACAAAGCGTTTTCAATCTCTTTTACTTCTGAGTTTAGAGTTGAAATTTTTTGTTTATTTAGACTTAATTTTTCTTTAAGTTCATTTATATCTTTTCCCTCTTTTGCCCATACTCCAAAAAGTTTACTACTTGCATTTTGCTCTGCTTGTAGTGGTTCAAGCAGAGCTCTTTTTGTTTTAAGTTCGAGTGAAATTTTTCTCAAATCCTCTATAGTCTCTTCTGAAACCTTCTTCTTTCTCAATTTTTCACAAACACTATCAAAATCATTTTGTATCAATTTTATATCTAACACTATAGTATCCCAACTTTTTCTTTTATAATCTCTATCTTTTTGATGGCAATCTCTCTAGCCTTTTTAGCGCCAACATTTAGTATATCTCTCACATCATCTTTGTGACTTAGATAGTACTCTCTTTTGGTTCTTGCAGGTTCAAAATAGTCCCAAATCAACTCTTTAAGATACATTTTGAAGTGTCCATAACCTTCGCCACCACTTCTGTATCTATGTTTTAACTCCTCTTGTCCGTTTTCATCTAAAAAGAGTTTTGCAAGTGCAAAAACATTGCAATTTTCATACTCTTTTGGCTCTTCAAGCGGAGTGGAGTCAGTTACAATCTTGCCAGTTCTCTTTTTTAACTCTTTTTGAGTGCAAAATATATCTATCGTATTGCCATAACTTTTGCTCATTTTAGCGCCATCTATCCCAGGAACTGTTGCGACTTCGTCATCAACTTTAAACTCCGGTATAGTGAGTATATCGCCAAATTCATTGTTAAATTTTATAGCAATGTCTCTGGTAATCTCTACATGTTGGATTTGATCTTTGCCAACTGGAACGATTTGTGAATCATACAACAATATATCTGCTGCCATAAGTACAGGATAAGAAAAAAGGGCATGATTTGCGCCAATTCCTTTAGCAACTTTGTCTTTGTAACTATGAGCTCTCTCAAGAAGTCCCATAGGCGTAAAAGAGGAGAGTATCCAATACAACTCCAAAACCTCTTTGACATCTGATTGAAGCCAAAAAGTGCTTTTGTTTGGATCAATTCCCAAAGATAGAAAATTTATAGCAGCATCAAGGGTATTTTCTTTGAGTGCCTCACCATCTTTGAGTGAAGTAAGTGCATGATAATTTGCAATAAATATAAAAAGATCGCTACTCTCCTGTAGCCGTTTCATCTGTCTGATAGAGCCAAAATAGTTCCCTACATGTAAAGCTCCAGAAGGTTGAAGTCCAGTCAAAACTCTCATTTAAATCCTCTATAATTTTTTAAAGATTATATCTAAAAGTTATTTAATATCTCTTTTGCTATCTCTTTGGGGTCTTTTTTTTCTACATTTATGGTTATGTCTGCACACTTTTCGTACTCTTTTACTCTTTGGTTGAAGAGTGATTGGGCTTTTTTTAAATCTTTTAGTAGTGGTCTCTTTGCTAGTTTGTTTTTTGCATTTGGGTGGTTGAGGATTCTTTCAAAAATGGCATCAAATGAGGATTGAAGATATATGATCGTTCCTATTTTTTTGAGATTTTTTACTTTGTAGAAGCCTCCGCCTGTTGAGATTATGCTATTTTTGACATTTTTTTCCAACCATAAAGCTGTCTTTTTCTCTAAAAACCTGAAGTGCTCTTCTCCCTCTTTTTCAAAAATCTTTTTTATTTTTCTGTTCTCTAAACTCTCTATGAGGTCATCACTGTCTATCGCGAAAATGTCACTTTGTCTTGATACCTCTCTGGCCACTGTTCCTTTTCCAACTCCCATGAAGCCGATGAGGACTATATTTTTATGCTTCAATACTCTCATCTTTTTCGCCTTTTGCTCTTGGATACATAAGAACTGGTGTGCCGTCTAACTTAAAAGCCTCTCTTAGTTTGTTTAAGAGGTACCTTTTATAGCTGAAGTGTAGGGCTTTTGGTCTATTCATAACAAGTGCAATTTTTGGTGGTTTTACATCATATTGTGTTGCAAAGTAGATTTTGACTCTTTTTGTTTTGTCAGCTGGTAGTTGGTGTCTTATGGTTGCTTTTTTTATCACTTCATTTAATTTTGAAGTTGGAATTCTTCTTGCATAATTTTCATAAACTTCCAAAATCAAATCTTTGATCTTGAAAACTCTCTGTTTTGAGAGTGCAGACACTGTGATGATAGGGGCAAAAGCTAAAAACTTAAATCTATCTCTTATCTCATCGATACTCTCTTTGTAATCTTCTAGTCTTATATCCCATTTGTTTAAGACTATAATCACACCAAGGGAATTTTTATCAGCTAGATTTGCGATTCTCTCATCTAATTCCTTAAAAGGTTCACTTGAATCAAGCACCAAAAGAGCGATGTCGGCGTTTTCTAACATAGCATTTGTTCTCATGAGAGCATACTTTTCTATGCCTTCAATCTTGCTTCTTCTTCGCACTCCTGCAGTATCTACAAAGTTTAAAACTTTATCTTTGTAGGCAATATTTTCATCAACAGGATCTATAGTCGTACCGGCAATGCTACTTACCACAGCTCTATCTTCACCAACTAGCGAATTTAGAAGGGAGCTTTTACCAACATTTACCCTGCCTATGATAGCTATATTTATCTCATTTGTCTCTACTTTTTGTATCTCTTCCTCGATTTTTGACTCATCTTTCAAAAAGTCATCCATATCAAAGTTATCTTCATCTTCTTCTATGACAAGCTCATTCTCTTCTTGTGGAAGATATGATGCCATCCACTCTAAGAGCTTTGTGACGCCTCGGTTGTGTGAAACTGAGATAGGAAAAACAGTTTGAGCGCCAAACTCACTAAACTCCCAAGCTCTTTGCATCTCTTTATCGTTATCTATCTTGTTGATGACCAGTGCTAGTGGTTTTCCTAATCCTTGGAGTGTATAAAATATCTTTTTATCTTCATCGCTAGGTAACATCTTTCCATCAACCATCATGATGATGATATCGGCTTTTTGACTTGCCTCTATCGACTTTTTTCTAACATTTGTAAAGAGTTCATTGGAGTCATCAAGTCCACCAGTGTCAAGTATCTTGCATGATTTTCCTAAAATTTCAACTTCATGCTCTCTTATATCTCTTGTAGTTCCACTAAAATCTGAAGTGATTGCAATTCTCTGTTTTGCAATTCTATTAAAGAGTGAGCTTTTGCCAACATTTGGCTTGCCTATTATCGCTATTTTTTTCACTTGAAAAATCTCCTTTTTATCAAGGCAGTTTTAACGAAAAATTATCTTCGTTAAAACTGTAAGGGATTATATTATAATTTACCTAAATCCATAGAAATGTGGAAAAAATATGACCGAAAGTAGTATGAGTACCTGTATGATTATAAAAGGAATCACACCTTTGTATATATCTGTAGTCTTTACCGTTGGTGGCGCAACACCCTTGAGATAAAAGAGTGAGAAACCAAATGGTGGAGTTAGGAATGATGTTTGAAGATTAAGTGCCATTAAAATCGCAAACCATAGCGGATCAAGTCCTATGGTGTGGGCTATCGGCAATATAATCGGCAAAACTATATATGAAATCTCTATAAAATCTATAAAAAATCCCAAAAACATAACTACAAGCATAGACAGAGCTAAGAATCCCCACTTTTGACCAGGGAGATGAGTCATAAAATTTGCCGTTATATCATCTGCTCCGCTATATACAAAAACCATAGAAAAAGCAGTCGCTCCAATCAAAATGGCAAACACCATAGCCGTTATCTTGATTGTTCCGATTGAAGCCTCTTTTACCATTTTGATACTTAACTGCCTATATCCAGCTGCTAGTAAAATAGCTCCTAGTGAGCCGACTGAAGCTGATTCTGTTGGTGTAGCGATTCCTGCGAAGATAGAGCCTAAAACCAATATAATCAGAACCAAAGGGGGTATGATCGCTATCAAGGCTTTAGTGATATTTTGTTTTTTTGTTAAAGTCAAATCTAATTCGATGGCTGGAGCTGCATCTTTATCTAAAAAGGCGACTATCAAAATATATATAATATATGCTCCAACAAGTGCGAGTCCAGGGAAAAATGCAAACTTAAAAAGATCTCCAACAGGAAGTTGAAAAACATCGCCTAAAACAATGAGAACGATAGAGGGAGGTATGATTTGACCTAGCGTTCCCGCTGCGCATATAGTACCGGTTGCTAACTTTTTGGAGTAGCCGTACTTCAGCATAACAGGAAGTGATATGACACCCATGGCAACCACACTTGCTCCAACAACACCAGTGGATGCTGCTAAAAGTGCACCTATAAGAACAGTACTGACTGCTAGTCCACCTCTAACCCTGCCAAAAAGAACCCCCATAGACTCTAGTAGTCTCGTGGCAAGCTCAGACTTTTGTAGGATAATTCCCATAAATATAAACAGCGGAACTGCCATGAGGATTTTGTTTGTCATAATGGAAAATATACGAAATGGCATCATGGAGAACATTTGTAAAAACTCATCCATAAAATCGCTCAAGGTTCCACCATCAGGAACCACTTCAAAAAATGCTGATAGAGCTCCAAAAAACATAGAGACTGCACCAAAAGTAAAAGCAACAGGATAGCCAACAACAAGCAGTACAAGAGCTGCTCCAAACATAATAAGACCTATCAAGACAGAGCTCCTTGAGGATCTGGCTTTTTCGCTTTCTCTATCCCTCTTAAGATATTTATATTTTTGATTATATAGTTAATTCCCTCTAAGAATAGCACTATAAAAGATACTGGAATCGCAGCTTTGATAATCCATAAGTATTTTAAGCCACCCGGATCACCAGATATTTCATTTATACTGTATGAATCCATAACAAATGGATATGAGCCATATATGATAAGAGCAGTAAAAGGCAGAAGAAACATAAAAGTTCCTACTATATTTATAATCGCCTTAGTTTTTTCGCTGAAGTTATCATACAAAAAGTCAACCCGTACATGTGCATTCTCTTTTAATGAATATGATGTCCCAAAGAGTATGAGGATGGCGAAAAGGTGCCACTCCATCTCTTGCATAGCGATTGAGCTATCGTGAAAAGCGTATCTCATCACAACATCATAAAAAACATTTAGTATCATCAATAGTAATATCACTATAAGGATATTTCCTAAAAAATCTATAAATTTATTGAACATTTGTTCTATTTTTATTAGCATTTACTTGTCCTGAGGAACTTGGTCGGTAAACATACCGACCAAGATTTGATTATTGTACTTCTTTTGAAGCTTGTAGATAGTAATATCTTGACATATAAGACCATTTTCTAGCTTTTGCCATAAAAGCTTTTTGATCATTCCAAATCTCTTTGAAAAGAGGATTTTTGCTTGCATAGCTTTGCATAATCTCATCAGTTGCTTTTTTCATAGCTTTAAGAACTGGTTTTGGGAAAGTTTCAACTTTTATACTTGGAAACTCTTTTTTCATTTTAGCCCAAGCAGTTGCACTATCTGCAAAGTTTTCCATAAACATGTCAGCACTTACTGCTTTCATAGCAGTTTTAAGAATCACTTGATAGTTTTTTGGAAGCTTGTTAAATGCTTTTTTGTTGATCAAGAAAGTCATCTCACTTGCTGGCTCATGCCATCCTGTATAGTAGTAAGGTGCAACTTTATAGAAGCCCATTTTTATATCCATACCCGGTCCAACCCACTCTAGTGCGTCTATCGTGCCACGATCTAGTGAAGTGTATAGTTCGCCTCCTGGGATATTTACAACGCTAACACCGAGTTTAGCCATAACTTTTCCGGCAAACCCTGGAATTCTCATCTTGAGACCTTTTAAGTCATTAACGCTTTTGATCTCTTTTCTGAACCAACCGCCCATTTGAACGCCTGTGTTTCCGCCAGGGAATCCTAACATACCATACTTGCCATACACTTTTTCCATGTATTTCATGCCATTTCCGTAGTAGTACCAAGCATCTTGTTCAGCTTTTGTCATACCCCATGGAACAGTTGTGAACCATACTGTGTTTGGATCTTTTCCTATATAGTAGTAAGAGCCTGTGTGACCCATCTGGTATGCCCCACCTTTTACCATATCAAATACACCTAGAGCTGATTTTGTTTTTTCAGCACCTTCAACTTTGATGATAAATTTGCCATTTGTCATCTTTTTAACAAGTTTTGCTAACTTTTGAGGAGGATTTGCAAGTGGACTAAGAGTGCTAGGCCAACTCATAGCGAGTCTCCAATGAACTTTCTTTGCGAAAGCACCCTCTGAAAGCAGTAAAACAGCACTAATGATCAACATCAGCTTAAAAATTTTCTTCATGTTTTTCCTTTAAGGTTTATTTTGGATACTATTTTATTGTAAAAGTTCTAAATATATGCTAAATTGAAAGCTTTTCTCATCTCTTTTTCTATATCTTCTGTTTTAAATCTATTGTTATAGAAGAGATTAAAAGCAAAAACAGCTTGATAAAGAAGCATATCTGAGCCATCTTTATAGATAAGTGAACTCTCTTTTGCTAATTTTAAAAAAGGTGTCTCTTTTCCATATATAACATCAAATGCATAAGATGAATTTTGCATAAGAGATGATAGTAACTCTTTTTCTAGTGGAAGTATAGACTCGTTTAAGCCAGCTGTTGTTGTGTTTATGATCAAATCGTATCTGTATGTTTTAAAATTATCCCAACTGCTTGTTTTAAAACCACTCTTTTGAAAAAAATCCAATCTTTTTGCACTTCTATTTAAGATTGTGACTTCAGCACCATTTTTTCTAAGTATAAATGCGATAGCTTTTGCAGTTCCACCAGCTCCTAAAATCAGGACATGTTTAAGGTTTTTAAATGATGATATAGACTCATAAAAGCCTATGGCATCAGTGTTGTAGCCATATACTTTATCGCCATCTTTTACTAAGGTATTTACTGCTTTTATATCGCAAGCTATGCCTTTGGCTTCATTGCATAACTTAAAAGCATACTCTTTATGTGGAACTGTTACATTTGCTCCACTTAGTTTTAGGGATTTGAATTTATCGATTATTTTAGTCCCATCTTTGAGTAGGGTTTTGCCATAGCAGGCATCTAGGTTGAAGTTTTGCAAGACTCTATTGTGCAAAAGTGGTGAAATGGAGTGTTTAACAGGATTTCCAAATATCGTAAAAAGTTTGATACTCTACTCCGCTAAATCATTTAGTGAGCTAGTCATGGCTTCTAGTTTGTTTTTGACCTCTTGATACTCATACTCTGGCGTACTATCAGCCACTATGCCGGCTCCTGCTTGAAAGATTATCTTTTCATCATCTAGATATGCAGTTCGTATCAAGATAGCACTATCCATATTGCCATCAAATCCAAAGTATCCGACAGCTCCACTGTAAAAACTTCTTTTTAAGCCCTCAAATTCACTGATAAGCTCCATTGCCCTTATCTTAGGTGTGCCTGTCATCGTTCCAGCGGTAAAAGTTGCAGCAAAAAGATCAAACATGTCATACTGTTTATCAAGTATAGCATCAATATCAGTTACTAGATGCATAACATGTGAGTATCTCTCGACCCTCATCATCTCTTTGACTTTTACACTTCCAACTTTTGCCACTTTGCCAACATCATTCCTGCCTAAATCTATGAGCATGAGGTGTTCAGCTCTCTCTTTTTTGTCTGCAAGCAGCTCTTTTGCTAGTTCTAAATCTTTTTCAAAATCCTCACCCCTTTTTCTTGTTCCTGCTATCGGTCTTAGCGTTATGTGAGAGTTTTTAAGAGCAACCATCACTTCTGGAGAGCTTCCTATGATAGAAAATTTACCATAATTTAGATTGAACATGTATGGAGATGGGTTTTTGTTTCTTAAGATTCTATAAAAACTAAGTCTGTCGATTTTTGCGTATCTTGTGTAGCGGTTTGACATCAAAATTTGAAATACATCACCGCTTCTTATCATCTCTTTTGATTTTTTGACCATTTCAAAAAATTTATCTTTTGAAAATGCAAATTTGCCTTGAGACTCTTTTAAATTTGATTTTACAATAGGCATGTTGTTGTGTGGTTTTTTGAGAGTCTCTTCTATCTCATCAAGCCTTTGACCATACTCTAAGACATCACTAAGAAGCGTAAGGGTGTTTGATTTGTGTGAAAATGCACATATGAGATTTGGTCTTATAAGATGTAGGTCTGGTATATTTAACTCATCATTTAGTGAATTCATATGCTTTTGAAGTATAGGTTCAAATGTTTTGACACAATCATATCCGATATATCCTACAAAGCCATCTACAAAGCCGATATTTAACTTTTTTGTAAGTTTTTTGTATCTGTTTATATCTATATCTTTATATCTTTTCTTTAAGAAGTCAAAGGGATTGTTGCTAACTTCTGTTTTGATGCCATTTTCATCAATATGATAACTTTTTAAATTTTGATGGATGATTTGCTCTCTTGCTCCTATAAAGAGAAAACTATAGTTTCCCTCTTCAGAGTTTATAGCGCTTTCAAAAAGAAAAGAGAGGTCATCTTTAAAAAGGTTTTGTAATTTTTTAAATATAGTAATAGGTGTTAATTGATCAAACAGAAGAGTTTTATGATACAAAACGGCTCCTATTTTACGCTATATATAAAAGCATGTTTGTTTAACTCTTTTCTTACATTTGCTAAATTTGCCTTTGCTTGAGCTCTACTTTTAAAGGGACCAACTAGTATCTTTGTGATTTTCTTGCCATTGATTTTTATTCCTAAAAGTCTATAGTTTAATTTTTGTTTTTTGATTTTTTCTAAGAATTTTTTATCCGGAGAGAATTTGGAAGTAGCTCCGACTTGAATGTAAATTCCATTTGTGGCTTTCAATGAGTGTGCGACTTTTTTAACAGTTTTCATGGCTTTTGGCTCTGTTTTTTTGATCGCTTTAACCACTGGTTGTACTGTGGTTTCACTTTTGGTCTCAATTTTTGCATCTGTTTTTGTTTTTTCAATCTTATCTATCTTTGTCTCTTTCTCTTTTAGATTTTTTACAATTTTTTCAAAATCATCTTTTTTGCCCTGTTTCTCTTCTACAATAGGAACTTGTTTAAAAAGCTCTTCATCTTTTTTAGTTTTTTGCACAGTTGTGGTAGGCTCTGGTGGCAAAATGAGATTTGGAGTAGCATTTTCTTTTGGTTTATTTAACAGTTTCATAGATAGTAAAACAGCTAAAAATATGATGATCAAAACAGCGATAATAATAAGCACTCTTTTAACTTTTAAAATTTTATCACCATCTTTTTCTAAAACTATATCACTTAATTCATTTTTATTTTCCATTTTATCTACTCCTTACATATGCTTTGACCAAGATGATCCTCGCTCTTTGTTATATACTTTATATGGTAGAGTCAATATATTGAACTCTTTTGGGACATCTGTACTCGGAAAGACTTTCCACTCTCTGGGCATTTTTTGAGATAACTTCATGGAAAGTAGCTTGGCTATTTGGCAACCCTCCTGAAAAGTTGTATGACCTTTATGTATATAAAGATGCAAATGACCAGGTGTTTTGCTTTCATAAGCCGTAAAATTAAGATACCCCTCTTCTCTAAGCAATAACTGTGCCCTATGCCAAAATCTATCGGTATTTCTTCCGTTGTAATCTATGACTATGTTTTCCACTTTGTTGGATTTATTGATCAAAGAGTGGGCTACTATGATGTTGCCAGCAAGGTGCTCTCTTACTATTTGGCTTGAGAGTCTCTCATCTACTCTTTCAAATTTATCAAAAAAAGTCCTTCCATTGTGAGTAATTTTTTGAACAATACTATCTCTTTTTATCCAATAATGCGAAGTGTCTATTTTTATCAAAGCTGTATCTATGCCATTCATCTAAAATCTCTCCTAATATGTTGGTCTGTCATATATGATAAAATTGCTGGCTAAGTTTTTCATCTCATCTTTTATCTTTTTTTGTAGTTCAAGGTTTTCTATGTTATCAAGTACATCTGCTATTTTATTTGCTATTATCTCAAACTCTTTTACTCCCATGCCTCTTGCGGTTAATGCTGCACTTCCGATTCTGATACCACTTGTTACAAATGGACTTCTTGTCTCTCCTGGGACTGTGTTTTTATTGACAGTGATTCCTGCATTTCCAAGAGCTATGTCTGCATCTTTTCCGCTGAAGCTTTTATCTAAGAAAGAGACAAGTACAAGGTGATTGTCAGTACCACCACTAACTACGCTGTAGCCTCGTTTTATGAGTACATCTGAGAGCATTTTCATATTTGCTTTTACGCTTTTTGCATACTCTTTCCACTCTGGTTTTAAGTTGTAAGCGAAACCTACTGCTTTGGCAGCTATTACATGTACAAGTGGCCCACCTTGGATTCCCGGAAAGATCGCGCTATTTATCTTTTTGGCTAAATCTTCATCATTTGTCATGATGAGTCCGCCTCTAGGGCCTCTTAGGGTTTTGTGAGTAGTGGTAGTTACCACATGGCAGTGAGGAAATGGGCTAGGATGCTCTCCTGCTGCTACGAGACCTGCGATGTGAGCGATGTCGGCAAATAGATATGCTCCAACTTCATCTGCGATAGATCTAAATTTTTCAAAATCTATAATTCTAGGGTATGCACTAGCTCCACAAACGATTATCTTTGGTTGAACAACTTTTGCTATCTCTCTTACTTTTTCATAATCAATCTTTCCATTTTCATCTACTCCATAAAAGAAACTAGAGTAAGTTTTACCCGAACTACTCACTTTTGAACCGTGAGTCAAGTGTCCGCCCTGACTTAAATCCATGCCTAAAATCTTATCGTATGGCTTGAGTAGTGCTTGGTAAACGCCTTGGTTTGCCTGACTTCCTGAGTTTGGTTGTACATTTGCAAATTTGCAACCAAATAGTTCACAAGCTCTATCAATGGCAAGTTGCTCTATCTTGTCGGCAAATTCACAACCTCCATAGTATCTTTTGTTTGGGTATCCCTCTGCGTACTTGTTTGTAAAAACACTTCCCATGGCTTCCATGACTGCTGGATATGTAAAGTTTTCACTAGCAATCATCTCAAGATGATTCGTTTGTCTCTCTAACTCTTGGTTGGTTAAGTCATAAACTATCGGGTCAATATCTTTTAATATACTCATTGTATCTCTTCCTTATCTGTTTGATTTAGTGGTTTCATCGCTGGAAAAAGTATCACATCTCTGATGGATTGTTCATTTGCTAGAAGCATTACCAATCTATCAATTCCTAGTCCTTCACCGGCAGTTGGTGGGAGACCATATCCTAGTGCTTGGACGAAGTCTTCATCCATCTCACATGCTTCATCATCACCGGCATTTTTTGCTTCTATCTGTCTTAAAAATCTCTCATATTGGTCAAGTGGATCGTTGAGTTCGTTAAATCCATTTGCAACTTCACGACCAGCTATAAATAGCTCAAATCTCTCTGCAATATCAGGATTTTCTTCATTTCTTCTAGCCAATGGGCTTATCTCTATAGGGTAGTCTATGATGTATGTCGGATCTATCAAATTTTCCTCTACAAACTCATCAAAAAGCTCTTCATAGAGTTTGCCAAGAGGTAAATTTTTATCTACTTCTATATCTTTTAAATTTAAAAATTGGACAATTTTCTCTGTGCTATCAAGTATCTCTAGCGGAACTTTTCCTATCTCAATCAAAGAGTCTTTGAAAGAGATTTTTCTAAATGGTTTTGAAAAATCGATCTCGATTTCACCAAATTTTATCTTTTTCGGTAAATTTAATTTCTCTAAAAGCGTATCAAAAAGCTCTTGGGTTAAATTCATGAGGTCATGATAGTTATGGTATGCCCAATAAAACTCTATCATTGTAAATTCGGGATTATGAGTAAGATCCATTCCCTCATTTCTAAAGTTTCTGTTAATCTCAAAAACTGACTCAAAACCGCCTACAACCAATCTTTTAAGATACAATTCAGGGGCAATTCTTAGAAATCTCTCTACTCCTAGCGAGTTATGAAATGTTACAAAAGGTTTTGCATTTGCTCCGCCTGCGATTGGGTGCATCATAGGAGTCTCTACCTCTAAAAATCCTTTCTCTTCAAAAAAATGTCTGATTGAGCTTACGATTTTACTTCTTAATTTGAATGTCTCTTTTACCTCTTTGTTCATTATCATATCTAGATATCTTTTGCGATATCTCAACTCTTTATCTGTGAGTCCGTGAAATTTTTCAGGAAGAGGAGTTATTGATTTGGTAGCGAGTTCAAGACTCTTTACATGTAGAGACAACTCTCCGGTTCTAGTTACAAATGGAAAGCCACTTACAGTGATGATATCACCTACTTCTATGAGCTTTTTTATAGCTTTAAACCACTCAACACCAATCTCGTCACGACTAAAGTATATCTGCAGAAGACCACTTTCATCCTCTATCTTTGCAAATGCTGCCTTACCCATGTGCCTTAAAAATTTAATTCTACCAGCTAGTGTATGGGATTTACTCTCGTCTCGTTTTGTCTCTTCATCTTTTAGATAATCATAAGTTTGCAAAAAAGAGAGTGTAGTTGTATCTTTTTTTACATTGTGTCTGTAGGGGTTTTTACCCATCTCTTTTAAGTCATTTGACTTTTGAATTCGTTGTTGTTCGTACTGATTTTCAAATACCAATTTTTTTCCTTTTACATTTTGGGCAGATACCATATAGTTGCATTATGTGGTTTGTCAATTCAAATCCATTCTGTTGTGCTATCTCTTTTTGTCTTTTTTCTATGCTTTTGTCTTCAAACTCCAAAATCAAACCACAGTTTTTACATATGATATGGTCATGATGAGGTTTGTTTGCGAGTTCGTATTTTTTGCCATTTTTCCCAAAAGAGAGTGCAGTTACGATTTCAGACTCCTCTAAAAGATTTAGAGTCCTGTATATCGTTGCTATTCCTATGTTTGAATTTGGTTCATTTTTCTTGATAAGATTATAAAACTCTTCTGGCAAAAAATGTCCGGGAAAATTATATAGAGTTTTGAGTATTGTCTCCCTTTGCTTGGTAAATTTCAGTGAGTTTTTTCTAAGGACGGATTTAAACTCTTCAAGCAAGTGGTCATATTCGATATTTTCTAAAAACGGCATATCTCTAAAACTCCAAAACTATAATTTCGATGAATTTTGGTCTTTTATACCAATAGTTTTTTCTACGATGTGGTTTGTGTCTAGCTTGACGATGTATCTTCCGACTTCTACAAAAACAGGATACATAAAACTCTTGTTTAGGTATTTGTCTGTTCTAGATTTTATAAAAGCTATATTTGATAAAGCTATGGCCAAAATTGAAAACACTAAAAAGATCTTGAGGCTTCCTATTAAAAATCCAGCTAACTTGTCTAATCCTCCAAGACCACTCATCTTCAGTAGGCGAGCAAAAATAAATCCCAAGAAGATACTAAGTAGCCAAAAAAGTAGAAGTACAGCGATAAAACCTATGAGATAAATTGATGCTTTGTTTTGAAGATGGTATATGTTGCTATCTATCAAACTTCCTGCAACCTTGGCATATCTGGAAGCTAAAAAAATTCCACCAACTATGCCTATGAGTCCGGCAACCTCTTTTATAAAGCCGTTTATTACTCCTTTGATGCCTAAAATTAAGATCAACGATAGTGATATTATGTCAAAAAGTGATATGTTTTCCATTGTCTTAGCCTACCTTACAGCAATTTTTACCATCTTCTTTTGCTTGGTAGAGTGCACTATCTGCTCTTTCTATCAATGACTCTACGCTGTCACCTTTCATGTGTTTGGCAATTCCTGCACTTAGTGTTAAGTGTATAGTATTTCCTTTGTATAGCAGTTTGCTTTCATCTGCATTTTTTACAATTCTTTTTGCAACTTTTATGCCGTCACTCTCTTCTATTCTGTTGAGTATTACGATAAATTCTTCACCACCATATCTGTATATTCGTATTCCTTTTCTTATGGAATTTTGTATAAGTCTGGTTATATATATGAGGGTTTTGTCACCTGCTATATGCCCAAAAGTGTCATTTATATTTTTAAAATCATCCGCATCAAACAAAATAAGTTGCATATCTAAATTCTTTTCTTGTCCAATATCCAAGATCTCTTCTAAATCCTTAACTAAAACTCTTCTATTGTAAGTTTTTGTTAAAGGGTCTATGTTTGATTCTCTTTCTAGTTTTTCAATTTCTAGTTTCAGTCTAGTGATAGTCATGTCTGCACTATTTAACTCTTTTGTGATTTGCTTTTGAAATGTGTCGAAACTATGCAGTATCTTTTTTGCATCTATGCTATTTGGTTCTTTCTTGATTTTATCAATATCTATAATATTTTCACTAGATATATTTTTTAAATTTGTATTTGAGTGTTCAAACTCTAGTACACTCTCTTTTGTGATATGAAAGCAGCTATCCTGAAGTACAGGGTCTGTCTCATTCGTTGAAAAGAGATAGTTGTATTTTTTTGATAAATCAAGAACATCTTTATTGTCTGGTTGGGTTATTATGTCCATGAAAGTGTCATGATAATATTTTGGATATGGTGGAACTTGAAGATTTTTTAATTTTTCAAATGTCTCATCTCCTATCTGGGAAATCTTTTTGGCAACCTGCTCATTTTTATTCATTTTTGTTTTCCTAAAAAATATTGATACATTTTATCATTTTTTTACTGTGATTTTAGTTAATTTCTTTATATTATCTGACCTTACTGTACACCAATACTATTTATGAGTTCTTGAGGCTGTGTTGAAAATCTTATGGCATTCTCTTTAGATATCGTTTTTGCTCTAAGGTTTTTAATCATAGATTGAGTTTGTGTTATCATGCCAGTTTTTTGTTGATTTAGTTGCATTTGAGAATAGATTTGATGTAGTTTATTTTCTCTTATGAGATTTGATATCGCTGCATTGTTGATTAATATCTCATGTATAGCCACTCGTCCGCTACCAACTCTCGGAAGTAGAGCCTGCGAAATAACAGCATATAAAGATGTAGAGAGCATATTTCTTACCTGGATTTGTTCAGCTCCTTCAAAACTGTCAACTATTCTATTTACTGTTTGAACAGCAGAGTTTGTATGAAGGGTGGCAAAAACCAAGTGACCAGTTTCAGCCGCTGTGATAGCAGTACTGATAGTCTCTTTATCTCTAAGTTCACCTACTAGTATAATATCTGGATCTTCACGAAGTGAAAATTTTAATCCTTGTGCAAAACTTTTTGTGTCGGTTCCAACATTTCTGTGTGAAAAAAGAGATCTCTTGTTTGTATGTACAAATTCCACAGGATCTTCGACTGTTATGATGTGTTTGTTTTCACTTATGTTTATCTCATTTAGAAGTGCAGCAAGAGTTGTTGATTTTCCACTTCCTGTTGGACCTGTAACCAAGATTAGACCTTTCTCTCTTAAGATTAGATCTTTAAAGATATTTGGGCATTTTAAATCATCTAGAGATGGTATTTTAATAGGAATAATTCTAAAAGCAGCAGCTACTTCTCCATTCATAGTATAATAATAGTTAGCACGAAAACGACCGATGTCTGGAAATTCTATGGCAAAATCAAGTTCTCTATTTTCTTCTAACTCTTTTTTTTGCTTATCGCTCAAAAGAGTATAGCACATCTCTTCGATGACCACGCCATCTAGTTTATCCATGTCCAATGGTACAAGTGTGCCGTCTATTCTTATTTGTGGTTCACTTCTGCTGACAATGTGCAAGTCTGAAGCTTTGTAATTTACAACATTTTTAAGTAGAGCTTTTATATTCATGTCTATTTGTTCCTTATAAAATTTTTGGTACTATAAAATAGTCGTTTTCACTTTTTGGAGCATTTTCTAAAATTGTATCTATAATCTCTTGGTTTGAATTTGCCTTATCTTCTCTAAAAGGAGTGCCGCCTTCTAGGGTCGTAAAAGTTGCCTTTTCATCGCTTAGGTTAAGTTCATTTAAAATCTCTACAAAACCTACAATTTTATTTAACTCATCAACTGCTTCTGCTCTTCTGTTCTCATCAATCTTTAATGCAGAAAGCTTCTCTAGTTTAGATAAAAGTTTGTCATTGATTTGCATGTAAAATCCTTCTGTGGGTAATAAAAATTTCTAATTTTAATTTTCGACTTGCTCATTATAGCAAAAATATAGATACAAAGTGATAATTTATAATTAATATGATAAAATGATGCCTTAAAAAGTTTTTATGAGGAATTATTTTGAGTTTAAAAGAAGATATACAAGGCGTAAAAGAGGAAATTGGTGCCCAAGAGCAATTTCTAGAAAGTATAATAAAAAGTGAAAGATTTTATAAAAAATATAAAAAACAGATTTTAGCACTAGGTGCAGTGCTTATATTGGGTGGTGCGGGCTATACTGGCTATACATTGATTAAAGAGCATGATCTTAAGGTCTCTAATGAAGCATACGAAAAGTTGATAAAGTCGCCAAATGATTCTGAAGCTATGAGTGTTTTAAAAGATAAAAATCTCCCTCTTTATAAGATATTTTTGTTTCAAGAAGCGGTTAAAGAAAAAAGCGTAAAAAAACTTGAAGAGTTATCAAATGACAAAAAGAGTGACATTCTGGCTGATCTATCAACATATGAGCTGGGTCAACTTAAAAATAGTCAGAGTATCAATAGTGAACTGCTAAAAGGTTTCTCTTTGCTTGAAGAGGGTTTTGATCTACTTAAAGTTGGAAAGATAACAGAGGCAAAGTTAAAATTTGCTCAAATTGATCCAAATTCACCTTTGTCTAAAATTGTAAAAAACTTAGAGCATTTTCAGGGTAAAACAAAATGAGAATTTTAAATATAGCACTTCTTTTTGCTTTAACGCTTGTGGTATTTGTAGGTTGTGGAACAAAAAGACAATATTTTGAGCCAAAAACTGTCAAATATGCCATCAGTTATGACGGAACGCTGCCTGCAAACATAACTGATGTTACAAGAGGCGGTGCAACACTGCAAAATGGTCAAATTATCACAAAAGATGGTTTGCAAGATATAAAGATACCCGCTGGCTACTCCTTTTTGGGTGATGATAACGGACTCTATCTAGCAGCTTCAAAATGTGGTGATTTGATGATTGTAGATAAAAATTCCAAGACTATTTTTAAAAGAAAGTTTGATACAACAGTAGCAAGCGCGACTATAAAAAAATCAAAAATAGCCATAGTTCTGGCTTCAAATAGATTGATACTACTTGACATTAAATCAAATAAAATTCTCTTTAACTCGCAAGGAGACGCTACTTATGCTTTGGATTCTAGAATTGCTAATCCATACTTTTTAAACAGCTTGATAATATATCCTACGCTTGATGGTAAGTTAGTTATAGTTGATAATGAGAGTGCAAAAATCATAAGAAATGTTGTAGTCAGTGACGAGAAATTTTTTGGAAATGTTATATACTTGGGGGTTTTGGCAAATCGATTGGTTGCGGCTACTTCCAAAAGAGTTATCTCAATAAGTCCAAAATCAATGGGGATACTAGATGCTGATGTGAAAGATGTTATTGTTCTTAAAAATAGAGTATTTGTTTTTACAAAAGATGGCACGGTGATGTTGTGTGATGCAGACCTCAAAGTGATGAAGAAAAGAAAATTTCCATTTGCTGTATTTGCAGGTGTTATATATGGAGATTTTGTATATATGATAGAAAGAGGTGGCTGGTTAATCGCAACAGATATTGATCTAATCTCTACAAATATATATAAAATGCCTGACAATATAGACTCATTTTTATATTTTACAAAAAATGCTCTATATTTTCAGAATAAGTACTTCAAGCTCTCAAAAAACAGATAGGATCTCAAAGATTGAAAAAAGTTGTAGATGTTTTAGCGAGTAAAAATATAATATTAAAATCCCTAGAAGAGATCAAACTCTCCTCTTTAGGTAGTAGAAAAAAGATACAACTTTTTTCTGGAGTTAAGAGTGATGGATACTATCTTGCAGTTTTTTCTGTAAACCAAAAAAGTAGATTTTTGATAAAAAATGCAAATGAGTTGATAGAACTTGAAAAAAGATTGGAGTTGTTAAAAGAACACGCATATAGGTACAAGTATCTGTTGATTGCATCTGCATTGTGTTCAAAAGCAAAACTTTTTTTAAAAGAAAATGGTTGGAAAATTTTGGAGGAGAAGAGTTGATTCTTTGTGATATAGGGAACTATAGAGTTGATTTTTTTCATGACGGTAAGGTTTGGAGTATGAGTCATGGCGAATTTTCTAACTATAAACCTAAAGAGAAGATCTACTATATAAGCGTAAATCAGAATATTTCAAACAGACTTAAAAGTTTGCCTAATTTTGTTGATATTGAGTCATATTTTGAATTGGATACAATTTATCAAGGGATTGGAGTTGACAGAGTAGCGGCTTGTATGGCTATAAGTGATGGCATGATAGTCGATGCAGGAAGTGCAATAACTGTTGATATCATGTCAAATAATCTTCATCTAGGAGGTTTTATACTGCCAGGTTTGGTTTCATATAAAAAATGTTATGCTCAGATATCTGAGAAATTGGATGTCCAGTTAAAACCAAATGTTGATTTAGATGCACTACCTCAAAAAACTCAAGATGCGGTTTCATATGGGATTTTAAAGCCTATTTTGATGATACTGAAAGAGTCTTGCAAGGATAAAAAGATCTATTTTACAGGTGGAGATGGTAAGTTTTTTTCAAAATATTTTGAAAATAGTATATATGATAAAACACTCATTTTCAGAGGAATGAAAAGAGCTTTAAAGGAAAAAAATTTATGTTAAGTGTGGCACTACCAAAAGGCAGAATAGCAAAAGAGACTTTAGATATATTTGAAGAGATATTTGGTGAAAAATTTGTTTTTGAAGATAGAAAATTGATACTAAAAACAGATGGTTTTAAATTTTTATTGGTAAGAAACCAAGATGTTCCATCATATGTTTTGCATCAAGCAGCAGATATAGGCGTTGTTGGACTTGATGTACTTGAAGAGAAAGATGAAGATTTGGTAAGACTTTTGGATTTGGGTATTGGTAGATGTAAAGTCTGTGTTGGTATTCAAAATGAAAAAGAGATTGATTATTCACTGCCTGAAATTAAGATTGCTACTAAAATGACAAATATCGCACAAAAATACTTCTC
>Ga0256840_1001210_pt1 | contig 24838 bp, 22 predicted proteins | sample 355202metaG_FD_185969 | JGI IMG/M metagenome (GOLD analysis project Ga0256840, IMG submission 185969) | Hydrothermal vent microbial communities from Mid Atlantic Ridge, Atlantic Ocean - 355-202 | ecosystem: Environmental > Aquatic > Marine > Hydrothermal vents | place: Atlantic Ocean: Mid...
CCAGCAAGGGCTTGTATGATTTCTATTGATGATGTTGGAGGAAGTGAAATTATTACTATTGAAGGTTTATCATCTAATGAAGTTCTTCATCCAATACAAAAAGCATTTGTAGAGCAAGATGCGCTACAATGTGGTTTTTGTACACCAGGTATGATTATGAACGCTTATGGTTTATTAAAACGTAATCCAACTCCAACACGTGAAGATATTATAAACGGTATGGAAGAAAATTTATGTAGGTGCGGTTCTTATAATCGTATTATTGATGCTATCCAAGTGGCTGCTAAAGAAATGAATAAAAAATTATAATTATGAGACCTGATAAAATAAACGAGTTATATTTCAGCGATGTAAACGAACCAATTATTTACGATCGTCGTAAGTTTTTAAAGAAATTAGGAAAAGGCATTATAGTTATTTTTTCTTTAAGTGAACTATCTTTATTACAAGGATGGAGTCAAAATTCTACAACAGATAATGAACCTAATTTTAACGCTTATTTAAGGGTAAAAGAAGATGGTAGAGTAGATTGTTATACAGGAAAAATAGAAATGGGACAAGGTGTAATTACCTCTTTAGCTCAAGCAATAGCTGAAGAATTGGAAGTTCCATTAAATACTGTTGATATGATTATGGGAGATACAGATTTATGTCCTTATGATGCAGGTACTTGGGGATCTTTAACAACTAGATTTGCAGACCCTGTATTACGAGCAGCAGCAGCAGAAGCACGTGAAATTTTAATTGAACTTGCTGCTGAAAAACTGAAAGTTTCACCTGAAACTTTAGAAGCTGTAGATGGAAAAATTTATATAAAAAATAATACTTCTAAAAGTGTATCATTTGCAGAATTAACAAAAGGGAAAAAGATTGTACGAAGCTTAAAAAAGAAGCCAAATATAAAAAAATCTAAAGATTTTAAAATTATTGGAAAGTCTATAATTAGTACGGATGCTGTTTCAAAAGTAACAGGAAAGGCTAAATATTCAGGAGATATTAAGCTATCCAATATGGTATATGCAACAGTAGTTAGGCCTACTGTTTTTGGTTCAAAAAAACTACAAGTAGATATTTCTGGTTTAGCATCATTTAAGAATGTTGAATTAATTGAAGATGGAGATTTAGTTGCTGTAGTACATTCAGATCCTGAAATTTCTTATAAAGCTTCAAAAAAAGTTAAAGTTTCCTGGGAAGCACCAAAAACAAAAGTAGATAACAATACATTATTTCAATATTTAGAAGATACTGTAAAAGAAAAGAAAATTTTTATTGAAGAAGGAAGTATTGAGGAAGGTAGGCAGAATTCAAGTACTGTTCTTGAAGCAAATTATCACGATGGGTATGTAGCGCATGCTCCAATTGAAACACATTCTGCAACTTGTTATTTTGAAAATGGTAAATTAACCATGTGGGCATCTACACAAACTCCTTTTGGTACTCGAGAACAACTAGCGAAAGCATTAGATATACCATTAGAAAATGTACATATCAAACAAATTTTTCTAGGAGGAGGTTTTGGAGGTAAAATATATAATAAACAAGCTATAGAGGCCGCTAAAATTGCTAAATTATGTGGTAAACCTGTTCAATTGGTATGGAGTAGGAAAGAAGAATTTATGTATGATAGGTTTAGACCAGCGGCACTTATGAAAGTAGCTTCAGGAGTTGATAGTGAAGGAAAACTAAATGTATGGGAGTTTGATATTTATTGTGCTGGAACAAGAGGTACAAAACTATTTTACAACGTTCCAAATAACCGTACACGAATATTTAATGATGATAATATTCATCCGTTTAGCACAGGAGCTTGGAGAGCACCAGGAAATAATTCAACAACTTTTGCTCGTGAATCACATATAGATGTTACAGCACATGCTATTGGTATGGATCCTTTAAAGTTTAGGCTAAATAACTTAAAAAACAAGAATATGGTTGCCGTACTCGAGCTTGCAGCAGCTACTTTTGAATGGAATAGAAAAAAAGAAGATGGACATGGGTATGGAATTGCTCTTGGAGAAGACGCAGGTACATTAGTTGCAATTATAGCTGAAGTCTATGTAGATAAAACTACAGGAGTTGTAGAAACTGTTAAAGTTGTTTGCGCTCAAGATATGGGACAAGTGGTAAATCCGCACGGAGCTAAAGTACAAACAGAAGGCGGTATTACTATGGGATTAGGATATGCTTTATATGAAGATATTAAGTTTAATGGTGGTAACATTAAAACTAAAAACTTTAATAGGTATGAAATTACTAGATTTTCAACAACTCCTAAAATTGAATGTGTTTTTATAAGTAAAATGGATTCCAAACCACAAGGTGGAGGTGAGCCTGCAATTATTTGTGTTGGTGGTGCTATTGCTAATGCTGTTTTTGATGCTTGTGGTGCTAGAGTGAACCAAATGCCAATTACACCCGAACGAATTTTAGCAGCAATAAATAAGCAGCAATAAATAAGAAGCAATAAAAAAAAGATGTTAAAAAATATGTGTATTTTAATTTGTTAGGTTAAGCCTGCCTAAGGAAGGTAGGATTTGTGATACGAATATTGATTATCAAAAAGTTAAAATATTTAGGTAGGTTCAATATGATATTAAATTACGAGGTAGCATCTTCTTTTACTTTATAAAGTCTCAATAGCTTTTTCAATTCGTAAAATAGTTTCTTGCTTGCCAATCATCTCAGCGATATCAAATAGGTGAGGACCTTTCATTGCGCCAACTAAACTCAGTCTAAATGGTTGCATAACTTTACCAAAACCTATTTCTTTTGAAGTAATCCACTCTTTTACATTGGTTTCAATGTTTTGAGAATTAAAATCTTTTATTGTTTCTAATATTGAAATAAGCTCTTTCATTAAATCTGGAGTTCCTTCTTTCCAATTTTTTTTAGTTGCTTTTTCATCATAAACGGTTGGTGTTTCGAAAAAGAAGTTGCTTAAATCCCAAAAATCGGATACAAAAGTGGCGCGTTCTTTTATGAATGAAATCACTTTTATAACATAATTTTCTTCATAAGAAATCCCTTTTTCTTTGAGTATTACAGTAAATAACTCAGCCAATTCTTCATTTGGTTTTTTCATCATATATTGTTGATTAAACCATTTTGTTTTATCGGGATTAAATTTAGCACCACTTTTACTTACACGTTCTAAGCTAAATGTGTTGCATAATTCTTCTAAAGTAAAAATTTCTTGCTCAGTACCCGGATTCCAGCCTAATAAAGCTAACATATTTATAAAAGCATCAGCGAAATAACCATCTTCTTTATAGCCTCTAGAAATATCCCCAGTTGCTTCATTTGTATATTCTAAAGGAAATACAGGAAACCCTAATTTATCACCGTCACGTTTACTTAATTTTCCTTTTCCAATGGGTTTTAAAATTAATGGTAAATGAGCAAATTCTGGAATTTTCCAATCAAAAGCTTGGTATAATGCAATATGAAGTGGGAGCGAAGGTAACCATTCTTCCCCACGAATTACATGGCTAATTTCCATTAAATGATCATCTACAATATTTGCTAAATGATAGGTTGGCATTCCATCACTTTTAAATAAAATTTTATCGTCTAATAATGCTGTTTTAAAAGATACGTGCCCTCTAATAATATCTGTTGCTGAAATAGTATCATGTTCACCTTCTGCTGGATTGTGCATTTTAAACCGAATTACATACTTATCACCGTTGGCAATTCGTTGTTGTACTTCTTCTTTAGATAAAGAAATGGAATTGGTTAGTTTTTCTCTATTATGCCAGTTATAAATAAATGTTTTTCCTTTTTCTTCATGGTCTTTTCTATGAAAATTTAATTCTTCAGTAGTGTCAAAACAGTAATACGCTTTTCCTTTTTCAATTAATTTATCTGCATATTGTTTGTATATATTTTTGCGTTCTGATTGGCGATATGGACCAAATTTTTCATTTTTATCTGGTCCTTCATCAAATGGAATGTTACACCAGTTTAAAGTATCAATAATATATTGTTCAGCATTTGCAACATATCTTGTTTGGTCAGTATCTTCAATTCTTAAAATAAAAGTACCATTGTGTTTTTTTGCAAATAAATAGTTAAAAAGTGCAGTTCTAACCCCACCAATATGTAATGGCCCAGTTGGACTAGGAGCAAATCGTACTCTAACGTTATCCATGTTTTGTATGTTTTAAAATGCAAAGATAATTTTTCAGTAGGAAATATGAGCTTATTATTACAAAAAAAGGTTGCTCGAAAGCAACCTCTAAAATCAGCCCAATAAATGATTTTAAAAAACCCTTTGATTTTCATCAAAGAATAAGTTTGTGGAGAATATTAAAGGACAATTATATTCATTATTGATGTATTTTTATATTTTTTTTAAAACTTTCCTGTGAATTTGATTTTCCAATAATGTTATTTAATAAGTATAAATTTAGACTAACAATAATAATAATAAGAAAAATAATTCCAATAGATTTCAATTTTTTACGGGTTAATTTTTTAAATAAAAACATTGGGACTTTGATTTAAAAGTACTACAAAAGTAGATACTATATTTAAAAATAAGGAAGGGTAAAACACTAAATTTAAAAGGGGATATATCCCCTTTTTGTTATTTTAAGTTGAATTAGTAATGGTTAATAATATCAAAAAATTAGATAAATAATATTTAATCATTTGAAAACTTATTAAAATTGTACTTTTAACAAATTAAATTTTATATAATTATGAAAACTAATTTACCAAAAGGACTTATTACTTCATTAGAAGCAAAAAAATTAAATGAGCAATTTGTAAAAACAAGATCTAAAGAATTGAATAAAATTATTGAAAAACTCGATAACAAACCGAATAAAAAAGATGCATTATCATCGTGGTTTTCTTTAGAGGAATTAGAGAATTATATTGCATACGTTAAAGAAGTAGGGATTAAAAAGGGTATTGATATTAACGGGTTAAGAGTTTATTTTGGTGCTTATGGAAAAAATAAAAAAAATCCTGTTAAAAATAATTTATCTACCGTATTTTTAGTACCAACAACTCCAAAAAAAGTACAACTCCAAAAAAACACAGTTACTGTAGTTACCGATAGCTCTGATGTTGAAAGTATCGATGGTTTAAATTTTGGTGGTTCAGGAAACCCACCGAGTGCTACATACCCACAAATATGATACTGTTTTTATGTTAAGTTCATACATATTTAGTGTTTTAGCTTTTATTACTTTTTTTGTTGGTGCATTAACCTACAACAAATACAAAAATTCTTTTTTAAAATATTTTTTATTCTATTTACTCTATGAGTTTTTAACCGAGTTAACAGGTTATTATACGGGATTTATACTTATAAAAAATACTTTTTTTATTTATAATGTTTATTTATTTGTAACCGTTATTTTTCTTTTAATACTATTTAGACATTATGTGAAAAGGTATAAGAATTACATAAATTTTATGTTAATTGTATATGTCATATTTTATATTTGTAATGTTTTTTTTATACAAAAAACATTACAAGTTAGCCAAACGTATTCTGTAATTTTAGGAAGTATATTTATAGTTTTAGGTTCAATAATTTTATTTATTGAACTTTTAAATAGTGATGAAATATTAAGAATAAATAAATTATTATTATTTTGGATAAGTATAGGGGTATTACTTTTTTATGCTGGAATTTTACCAATATATGTGATGGCTAATTTTTTAAATTATAAAGGGTTGTTTGATTACATACTACTACCATTAAATATAATAATGTACGGTTGTTTTATAACGGGTTTTTTAATTAGTAAAAAAGAATATAATTTATAAAACATGGAAATTAAAGAAGTACAATTACTAATTTTAATTACGACCATTATAGTACTAATTTTGGTAATAACGCTTATTTTCTTTTTCTCTTTTTTTCAAAAGAAAAAAATGGTGTATTTAATTAAACAGCGTGAAACACAGCAAAAATTTGATAAAGAAATAAATAAGTCTAAATTAGAAATTCAAGAACAAGCTTTACAAAATATTAGTTGGGAAATACATGATAATATAGGTCAGCTTTTATCAGTTGCTAAAATGCAATTAAATATTGTACAAGTTAATTTACCGGAAAATGAAAAAAATAAAATTATAGAGACTGGAGAAATTGTTAGCAAAAGTTTACAAGAGTTACGAGATTTAGCTAAATCGTTAAGTCCTGATACTATTAAAAATATTGGATTACTTGCCTCTACAAAACTTGAAATAGATAGATTTAATCGCTTAAATGTTATAAATGCAACGTTTAGTATGAATGATAAATCGTATAATTTAAGTAATGAAAAAGAAATAATTTTATTTAGAATTTTACAAGAATTTTGTAATAATACATTAAAATATTCGAAGGCAGAAAATTTAAAAATAACATTTAATTATACAAATAATTATTTAGAAATAAATGCCGAAGATGATGGTATAGGGTTTGATTTTAACAATAAAAAAAATCATACTGGTATTGGTTTGCTAAACATTAAAAGTAGAGCAACTCTTATAGGAGCAGACATAGATTTAATATCTAATAAAAATAAAGGAACAAAATTACATATTCGCTGTTTAAAATAATTGAATTATGAAAAAAATTGATATAATAATTGTAGATGATCATTTATTATTTTCACAAGCACTAAATGGCTTAATTTCAAATTTTAATGAATTTAATGTTATTGCTACTTTAAATAACGGCAAAGAACTAGTTGATTATTTTGCCAAAAATAATAAAGAACCAGAAGTTGTACTTATGGATATTCAAATGCCTATTATGAATGGTATTGAAGCTACTCAATGGTTAAAAAATAATAAGCCAACTATTAAAGTTTTGGCACTTTCAATGGAGGCAGATGAAGATACCATTTTAAACATGCTTAGAGCTGGAGCAAAAGGCTATTTATTAAAAGACATTCATCCCACAGTATTACAGCATGCGTTGAAAGAAATACATACAAATGGATTTTATTATACTGAGAATGTTACAAATACATTACTAAACTCTATTGATAAAAATAACAAATTAACTAAAATCAAGTTAAAAGATAGAGAATTAGAATTTTTAAAACTAACATGTACTGAAATGACATACAAACAAATAGCTGAAGTCATGTTTTTAAGTCCTAAAACTATTGAAAACTACAGAGAGTCTTTATTTGAAAAATTAGAAGCTAAAACACGTATAGGGCTCGTACTTTATGCTATTAAAGAAAAAATAGTTATTCTGTAATTTAATTTTAGTTAATTTTAGATTTTACTAGAATTAAAAATATCATATTGAGTAATTTTAAACACATAGAAGTTAAACTTCAGAAATTCATTCAAAAATTTTATATAAATGAACTTATTAAAGGTCTTTTATTATTTTTTGCTATTGGCCTATTGTACTTCATTTTTACACTTCTTATTGAATATTTTTTATGGTTAAAACCATTATTTAGAACACTTTTATTTTGGGTATTTATTATAGTTGAATTAGCCTTACTAATTTTTTATGTCGCTTTTCCTATAGTCAAAATAATTGGTATTAAACAAGGTATTAATACAATTGAAGCTTCAAAAATTATTGGGAATCACTTTCCTGAAGTTAAAGATAAATTACTGAATGTTATTCAGTTAAAAAGCAGTAAACAAAATTCTGAACTCATAGAAGCTAGTATCGAACAAAAATCTAATGAATTAAAACCAATACCATTTATACGCGCTATAGATTTTACAACCAATAAAAAATATATTAAGTATACGCTAATACCAATAATAATATGGCTGTTTATTTATTTTACTGGAAATACAACCGTTTTTAATGATAGTTTTTCTAGAGTTGTTCATTATAAAACTCAATTTGAACCTCCAGCACCATTTTCTTTTAATATTTTGAATAAACCTTTACAGGTAATTGAAGGAGAACCTTTTACGTTAGTTGTTGAAACAAAAGGAAGTATTGTACCAGAAGAAGCTAAAATAATTTTTGATAACGAGAATTATTATTTAAAAAATAAGGACATAGGGAATTTTGAATACAACTTCACAGGTATAAACAAGTCTATTAATTTTTATTTAGAAGCGAATGGTGTAATTTCTAAAACATATAAAATTACCGTTATTCCAACTCCTGTAATTACAAGTCTAAAAATGGTATTAAATTACCCTAATTATACAGGGAAGAGCAATAAAATTATACAAAATACTGGAAATACTATTGTTCCAGAAGGAACCAATATAACCTGGCAGGTTGAAACACACCAAACAGATACTATTATTTTAAGTATTAATAATGAGAAATCTATTAATTTTAAACACAACACAAATGATTATTTTAGTTATTCAAAACAATTATTAGAATCTATTAATTATAAAATTTCATCTTCCAATAAACAACTTGTTAATTATGAATCATTAAACTTTACGGTACAAGTTATTCCTGATGAGTATCCTACAATAAATGTTGAATCGGATATTGACTCTATTAGTTTTGGTCCAGTTCAATTTGTAGGTCAACTAGGAGATGATTACGGATTACAAAAACTCCAATTGATATACTATAATAAATCTAACCCAAAACAATTAAAAAAGCATCAAATACCAATACCAAAATCTACCTTTACAGATTTTTATTATGTATTTCCCGAAGGAATATCCATTGAAAAAGGTATTGAATATGAATTTTATTTTGAGGTTTATGATAATGATGCTGTTAATGGCAGTAAAAAAACAAAGAGCAAAAAATTTGACTACTACAATAAAACAGAAAATGAACTCAAAGATGTATTGTTAAACAAGCAACAGAAGGAAATTCGCAATATTTCAAAATCATTAGAAAAATCTAAAAAAGCTAACTATAACCTAGAAAAATTTAACAATCAACTACAAAAAAAGGCAACAATAGATTGGAACGACAGAAACAAACTAGAACAATTTTTAAAACGTCAAAATAAGTATCAAGAAATGTTTCAAAAACAAACAAATCAATTAGATCAGAATTTAAAAGAATTTCCTGTAAATAAAGATTTAAAAGAGAAAAAAGAAGCATTAAAAAAGCGTATTGAAGAAACAAAAAAACTAGTAGAACAAAACAACATATTAAAAGAACTTAATGAGTTATCAAAAAAATTACAAAAAGAAGATTTGATAAAAAAATTAAAAGAGTTTACCCAAAAAAATAAACAGAACCAAAAAAGTTTAAAACGTATTTTAGAATTAACTAAACGTTTTTATGTAGAACAAAAAGCAAATCAAATTGCTAATAAGTTGAATAAATTAGCCAATAAGCAAGATACTTTATCAAAACAAAATGATAAAGATAATATGATAAAAAGACAACAGAGAATTAAAGTAGATTTTGACAGTATTAAAAAAGAGATTCAAGATTTACATATGCAAAATAAAGAATTAGAACGCCCAATGAGTTTGCCAAACAACAAACAAAATGTAAACGATATTGATAAGGAGTTAGACAAGGCAAAAAAAGAATTGATAAAAGAACAACATAACAATGCAAAAAAAAATCAGAGAGATGCTGCAAAAAAAATGAGAAAATTAAGTCAATATTTTGAGCAATCTATGAGTGCCATGGAAGGAGAGCAATTAGATGAAAACATTGATGATTTAAGAAAAATAGTTGAAAATTTAATTGAATTCTCATTTCAACAAGAAAAACTTTTAAATAAGTTCTCTAAAATTGATAATAATCACCCAGAATACCCCAATTATTTAAAAAAGCAATATGTATTAAAAGAATATTTTGAACATATTGACGATAGCTTATATGTATTGTCTTTACGTTTAGTTAAAATGGGTAGTTCTATTCAAAAAGAAGTATCTAATGTATATTATTACATTGATAAATCTTTAACAAATTTTTCTGAAAACAACGCAGAACAAGGTGTTTCTGATGAGCATTTCACCCTAACTTCAGTAAATAATTTAGCAAATCAGTTAAGTAATTTGTTAGAAAGTTTAATGAATGCTACACCTAGTATGGGTAAAGGGAAAGGTGGCTCTCAAGAATTTAGCTTACCTGATATTATTAAGAAACAAGGAGAGTTGTCTGATAAAATTAAGGATGGAATGAAGAAGGGAGAAAAAGAAGGAGAAAAAAAAGGAAAATCATTTGGCCATAAAGGAGAACAATCAGATGAACAGCGTAAAGGTGAACTCTATGAAATTTATAAAGAGCAAGAATTCTTAAAGCAAGCACTTAAAAAATTGTTACAAGAAAATGATAAAAAAGGTAATGGGTTCAGAAATGCTGTAAAAAAAATGGAGGAATTAGAAAAAGAATTATTAGATCGTGGGTTTTCTCAAAAGTTAATTGAAAATATAGAGCAATTAAATTATGAATTGTTAAAACTTGACAAAGCTACTTTAGTGCAGGGTAAAGATATTAAAAGAAAATCTGAAGACAACCTTCAACTTTTTAATAAAAGAAAAATAAATAAACTTAAACTACAAAATCAGTACTTTAATTATAACGAAATATTAAATAGACAATCCTTACCTTTGCAAACCATTTATAAAAAGAAGGTGCTTGAGTATTTTAAAAATTCTGCCAAAACAAATGATTCAATTCAATTACGAAACAAATTTTAAATTGCAAAACGATGAAATTCTAAAAAACTGGATTTCTACATGTATTGATTCTCATGGTTTTAAAGAAGGAGAATTGAATTATATTTTTTGTGACGACGAATATTTACTAAAATTAAATATTGAATTTTTAAACCATGATACACTTACTGATATTCTCAGCTTTGATTATACCATGGGAAAATTAATAGGTGGAGATATTTTTATTTCTATAGAAAGAGTTAAAGAGAATGCAAAAAAATACAATCAAGTATTTGATAATGAGCTAAATAGAGTTGTAATACATGGTGTTTTACATTTTATGGGTTATTATGACAAAACTGTTGAAGAAAAAAAAATAATGAGAAATAAGGAAGATATTTGTTTAACATTATTAAAACCTCAATAAACGTTCCACGTGGAACAAAACTAATAAATTATGTTTACTACTATATATGATGTTATTGTAATTGGTGGAGGTCATGCGGGAAGTGAAGCTGCGGCAGCAAGTGCTAATATGGGCTGTAAAACATTACTAATTACAATGAGTTTGCAAAACATAGCCCAAATGAGTTGTAATCCTGCAATGGGTGGTATTGCTAAAGGGCAAATTATTAGAGAAATAGATGCTTTAGGTGGTTATAGTGCTATAGTTACTGATAATACGGCTATTCAGTTTAAAATGCTAAATAAATCCAAAGGGCCTGCAATGTGGAGTCCTAGAGCTCAAAGTGATCGTATGCGTTTTTCTGAATATTGGAGGTTAATGCTTGAAAAAACACTAAATATTGACTTTTATCAAGATAATGTTACAGATTTACTTTTTGATGGGAATACAATTGTTGGTGTTAAAACAGCTTTAGGTATTAATATAAAATCTAGGACTGTTATTATTACTGCTGGTACATTTTTAAATGGGCTTATCCATATTGGCGAAAAAACTTTTGGCGGAGGTAGAGCAGGTGAAGGTGCTTCTATTGGTATAACCGAAGCATTAGAGAGGGTAGGCTTTGAATCTGGGAGAATGAAAACAGGAACACCACCTAGAGTAGACGGAAGATCATTAGACTATTCTAAAATGATTGAACAACCAGGTGATGAAAATCCTGAAAAATTTTCTTATTTATCAACTACGAAACCCTTAGAAAAACAACGATCTTGTTATATGAGTTACACCTCTAACGAGGTTCATAACTTATTGAGAACAGGTTTTGAAAGGTCGCCTATGTTTAGTGGTAGAATTAAAAGTATTGGCCCAAGATATTGTCCTTCAATTGAAGATAAAATTGATAGGTTTGCTACTAAAGAACGTCATCAATTATTTGTGGAGCCTGAAGGGTGGAATACTGCTGAAGTATATGTAAATGGCTTTTCAACTTCATTACCAGAAGATGTTCAAGATAAAGCCCTGCGTAAAGTTGCTGGTTTTGAAAATGTAAAATTTTTCAGATACGGTTATGCAATAGAGTATGATTTCTTCCCGCCTACTCAATTGTCACATACGTTAGAAACAAAATTAATTAATAATTTATATTTTGCTGGACAAATAAATGGTACTACCGGTTATGAAGAAGCTGCTGCGCAAGGATTGATGGCTGGTATTAATGCAGCTTTAAAAATTCAAAATAAACCTCCTTTTATTTTAAAGAGAAATGAAGCCTATATTGGTGTTTTAATAGATGATTTAATTACAAAAGGAACTGAAGAACCTTATAGGATGTTTACTTCAAGAGCAGAATATAGAACTTTATTAAGACAGGATAATGCCGATTTGCGTCTAACGCCATTAGCATTTAAACTTGGTTTGGCTTCCAAAGAAAGAATGGATAGGGTTATTGAAAAACAATCAAAAACAGATTTATTTGTAAAATTTTTAACTGATACAAGTGTTAAACCTACGGAAATAAATCCAATTTTAGAAGATAAGAATACAGCTAAAATACCCCAATCTATGAAGTTGTTCAAGATAGCAGCTAGACCGCAATTAGATTTTAACGATCTTAAAAAATTACCAAAAGTTGAGGCGTTTATTAAAGAAAATAATATAGATAATGAGATTGTTGAGCAAACAGAGATTCATGTGAAATATGCTGGGTATATAGCAAAAGAAAAAAATCAGGCAGATAAGTTAAACAGGTTGGAAAATGTTGCTATACCATCAACTTTTGATTATTCCAAAGTAAAATCGTTATCAATTGAAGCCCGCCAAAAATTAACTAAAATTAAACCAATAACTATTTCACAAGCAAGCAGAATAAGCGGAGTTTCACCAAGTGATATTTCTGTGTTATTAGTGTATATGGGGCGTTAATTATAGTATGTTCCACGTGGAACGTATTGTTATTTTAATTTAAAACTTAAATATTTTTTTTAAATGAATACTAAAAAAAAGATTTATTTAACCTGCGAAGATTATACAGTATCAAATAAAAAATTTGATTTACTGTATAATACAGCTTATGAAATGCTTGAAACTTTCCCTAAACCTTTAGGTAAGGAATTGGCATCTTATTATGAAAGTGAGGATTATATTTCTCATACAGATTCAAAAAATTCTTTTATTGATAAGGTGTATCAAATTGTTAAAAAAGTTGCTCTACGAAATAAATTAAAACTTATCAATTCGTTTAAAACAAATCAAAAAACAATATTAGATATTGGATGTGGAACAGGAGATTTTTTATTAATGTGTAAAAAAAATGAATGGAAAGTGTATGGGGTAGAACCGAACTCAAAAGCGAAAGAATTAGCAGAGAAAAAACTATGTTTAAATAATTCAGTTGGGTTTTATGCTAAATTGGAAGAGATTAAATTTGAAAAGTTTGACGTGATAACTTTATGGCATGTGTTAGAACACGTTCCAAATTTGGAAGCGTATCTTATAAAAATAAAAGCAATGTTAAATCCAAATGGTATTTTAATTGTCGCGGTTCCTAATTTTAAAAGTTATGACGCATTTTACTATAAGCATTTTTGGGCGGCTTTTGATGTACCAAGACATTTATGGCATTTCTCTAAAACAGCTATTCAAAAATTATTTTTGAAACAAGAAATGAGTGTTGTAAATATTCTACCAATGAAATTTGATTCATTCTATGTCTCTTTGCTTAGTGAAAAATATAAAACAGGTAAAAGTAATTTTATCAAAGCTTTTTATGTGGGATTATTATCAAATTTAAAAGCCTTAAAAACAAAAGAGTACTCTTCCTTAATTTACATTATAAAAAAGACTTAAAATCCATTTTAATGAGATTTAAGAGTGTTTTAGCAAACCTTTGTAACAATAACTATTACAAACCTTAAAGCAAACGGTAATACGCTATAAAAAAGCTATTTTTTATAAATATTTATTATTGCACAACAACTAACAATAAAAAATACCAATAGTAGTAAATAGTAAGCCAAACTTAGATTTTTGTTTATATATTCGCAAAATATTTTATCAATTCCAAAACACCCAAAAATGAAAAAATTATTAATTGTAGTAGTAGCATTTGTGTTTGCATCATGTAATCAGACTAAAATAGCGTATGTAGATATTGAAGTTTTAATGAAAGATTATGAAGCAACAAAAGCATTAGAAATACAAATAAAAGAGAAACAAGAAAAAATGACTAAAGAGTTAGATAGTATTGCAATGCCATTTAAATTAAAAGTGCAACAGTATTATCAAAAAGCTCAAAAAATGTCAGCTCAAAAAAGAGCACAAACAGAGCAAGCATTACAACAAGAACAACAAATTATACAGGCACAACAACAACAGGCCTCTCAAGCATTACAACAAGAAAATCAAGAGAATTATAAAGCAATTACAAAAAAAGTTGATAGTTTGGTTGAAAGTTATGCAAAAGCCAATGATTATCAATTAATTTTTGGAACTTCAGGAAAAGGTACGGTTATGTACGGAGATGAAACACTAAATGTAACAAAGGAGGTTTTAAAAGTTTTAAATTCAGATTTTTCTAAATAAATTTCTAAATAACTAATACAGAAATAGTTATAGACTATTTGAAAAACCTATAAAACCAATTTTGTCAAACTGAGCTTGTCGAAGTTCATATTGGTTATCAGTACATTAAAATATTTCGACAAGCTCAATATAACATGGTATTTTATTTTTCAGACAGGCTCTTTTAATGCGCGAATTTTATTTTACACCACATCAATTTGTGAAAGAATAAATTTCTTTTATCTTTTTCTTTTATATTCGTAATCTTTACGTTCTAGCTCGTATCGTCTTTTAACTACTTTTTTAAACTCATTTAGTAATTTTGTTACTACCTCAAGAATATCTTTACCCTCTTCTGCAACTATAATTTTCTTGCTTTTTAAATTAATTGAAGCACTAACTTTATAAGTAGATGATGAATGATCAAAAATAATTTCAAGCACTAAATCTTTTTTATATTTTTTAAATAATTCATGAAAATAGGCGCTTTTTTCTTTGCAAATTTGTTCAACTTCATTGCGGTGGCTATCTTCAACTTCTTTTATATTTTTAAGTTTTAATTCAATCATAATTATTTTTTTTTAGATATTATTAAATTTTTTAATTTGAAATCCGAATAGTATAGCTACAATTCCTAGAATTCCCATAGGAATGCTTACAAGATATACAATACTTGCAATGGCAAAAACAGGATTTATTATAATTAATATACTAAAAATAAGCATAATAAAACCAGAAATAAGTATTAACCACCACTCTTTTATTGTCATTTTTTTTAGCATCCATGAAAAAGTTATTTTTGAAATTGCATTAAACATAAGCCAAAAGCCAGTAAAAAACATTAATGCTTCAGCTGATAAATGTGGCTGTAGTATTAGAACAACACCTAAAACAGTTTCTAAAATGGCAAACATTAAATTCAATTTCCAGTCATTAAAAAAATTTCTATTACGAACGGCAAAAACAATATTCGACACCCCATTAAAAGCAATAAGCCAACCAAAAAATAGTGTTAAAGTAATAAAAGTGGCAACTGGCTGAGATGCAATATAAAAAGAACTTGTCACCAATAATGCTCCTAAAAGTACAGGTATCCACCAATGTTTAATTTTATTTGTTAGCTCCATAATTTTTTAAATTTTAAAATTATTACTATTTGTTTCCTTTCAATTTTTATTCCACATAAAAAAACAAGAAATATTTTCATTAACAATAAATAAAGTAATGACAAACTGTCATTTAGAGTGAAACACAATTAAAGATAACAAATATAAATGTAATAACTTGATATTTAGTTGTATAACAGTAATGATGGGATTTATTTTAGATGTATCTTACATAAACCTTAACTACTTTTACGGAGTAAATATCATTTATAATACAAGGAAAATATTAAACAAATTAGGTTAATAAATAAATGCCAATACTATTTAAAATAAAGTAAACTGCAATATTCATGGCGCCTTGATAATCTTTTACTAAACGCTGGCCAATTAAAAATTGTAATAACGTAATTGCTGAAACTTCCATACCAATTTTTGCTATAATAACAGAGTTTTCTTCGACAAGAAAATAAATCCCAAATAACAATAAAATTAGAGTTACAATTTCAAAAATTAAGATATTTAATAATAATAGAGGTATTATTTTTTGAAGTACTGTTTCTTTAAAATGGTTTGAATAATACAAAATAGTACCTTTCCAATCTCCTAATTTTTCAATTACAGACAAGAAATAAGTGATAATAAAAAATAATAAAATTAATATTTCTACTGAATGACTGTTAAAAAGAGACATTTGTTAAGAGTTAAGATTCTTCTTTTACATGTAAAAGACGTGTTAATTTAATTGATAAATCTAATAAAACTATTTTAGCATTTCCATTACGCTCAATATGGTAAATAGCATCGTTAAGTTCTTTAGAAATTTCTATAATATTACCACTATGAATAAAAGGAGCAAAATTTTCAATTTTAAAATTAGGCGTTTTAGGTTGTAGATAAACTAAAGAAGTCGCATTGTAATTTAATAAAAGAGCTTGTCTAAAGAATTGTAAACAGTAGTTTAAAAAACGTTTTTGTGTTTCTCTACCAGTTTTTGAAATGGTTTCACTCCACTCAATTAATTGCTTAATTACGCTTGCATTTCCCTTTGCTTTAAAGGCAGCTCTTACCCAAATAATAAACCATAACTCAAATTGTTCATCTGCATTATCGTTGTGTAGCAAATGCAATGCTTTATTAAAGTTTCCGTCTGATTGATTGGCAATTTGTTTTGCTATTGGCAAATCTGTTCCTTCTTTTTCAATTAATCCTTTTACTATTTCTTCTTCGGGTAATAGAGGAAATTGTAAAATTTGACAACGAGATTTTATGGTTGAAATAATTTGTTCTTCATCTTCAGCAACTAATAAAAATACTGTTTTTTCAGGAGGTTCTTCTAGTAATTTTAACAATTTATTTGCTGCTGAAATATTCATTTTTTCAGCCATCCAAATAATCATAATTTTATAACCACCTTCGTATGATTTTAGTTTCAAAGCTTTTACAATTTCTTCTGCTTCATCAACTCCAATTTGACCTTGTTTATTTTCTATACCTATGGCTTGAAGCCATTCAAATAAGTTTCCATAAGGGTTTAAATGAATGAAATTTCTCCAATCTTGTAAAAATAAGTTACTTACAGGATGTTTTTTAACAATATCATTGGTTGCAACAGGAAAAGCAAAGTGTAAATCAGGATGTATTAATTTAGAACATTTTAAAGCGCAAGCCTCTTTATCATTACTTGTGCTACACAAAATATATTGGGCGTAAGCTATTGCCATTGGTAAGGTTCCTGAACCTTCTTTTCCAACAAATAATTGTGCGTGAGAAATCCTCCCGTTGTCGGTTGATTTTATTAAATGATTCTTAAGATGTTCTTGCCCTAAAATTTTAGAAAATTTCATTAAAGCTAAAGTAAAACATTTTCAACAAATGAAATTCGAAAAAGTTTAATTTTTAATGAAATCGGTTTCGTAAAAAATGAATAGCCTTAGCATAAATTGAATTATATTTGCAATACTAAATTTTTAATAATGAAAACAATTGATGAAATAAACTTTAAAGGCAAAAAAGCGTTAATTCGAGTAGATTTTAACGTTCCTTTAAATGAAAATTTTGAAGTTACTGATGCAACAAGAATTCAATCTGCAAAACCTACAATAAGTAAAGTTTTAAAAGATGGAGGATCTGTAGTTTTAATGTCACATTTAGGAAGACCAAAAGGCGTTGAAGAAAAATTTTCATTAAAACATATTGTAAAAAAAGTTTCAGAAGTTTTAGGTGTTGAAGTAAAATTTGCTTCAGATTGTGTTGGTGATGAAGTTGAAAAAATGATTTCTAATTTAAAAATGGGAGAAGTTTTATTACTTGAAAATTTACGCTTTCATCCTGAAGAAAAAGCAGGCGATGTTAATTTTGCAAAACAACTTTCTAAATTAGGAGATGTTTATATAAACGATGCATTTGGAACCGCACATAGAGCACATGCATCTACAACTATTATAGCCCAATTTTTTCCTAACAATAAATGTTTTGGTTTTTTATTAGCAAAAGAAATTGAAAGCATTAAAAAAGTACTGGAAGAAGGGAAAAAACCAGTTTTAGCAATTTTAGGTGGTGCAAAAATATCTTCAAAAATTACGGTAATTGAAAATATTTTAGATGCTGTTGATTATTTAATTATTGGAGGCGGAATGAGTTTCACATTTATTAAAGCTCAAGGAGGAAAAATAGGAGATTCAATTTGTGAAGATGACAAACAGAAATTGGCTTTAGATATTTTAAAACAAGCAATAGAAAAAGGTGTTCAAGTTTATATTCCTGTAGATGTGGTTGCAGCAGATGCTTTTGATAATAATGCAAATACGCAAATTTGCGATATAAATAAAATTCCTGATGGTTGGCAAGGGTTGGATGCAGGACCAAAATCGAGAGAACTATTTAAGGATGTTGTTTTAAAATCTAAAACAATACTATGGAATGGTCCTTTAGGTGTTTTTGAAATGGAAAATTTTGCAGGCGGAACCATTGCTTTAGGAAATTCCATTGCTGAGGCTACTAAAAACGGAGCATTTTCATTAGTAGGTGGTGGCGATTCAGTAGCTGCAGTAAAACAATTTGGTTTTGCAAATAAAGTAAGTTACGTTTCTACAGGCGGCGGTGCAATGTTAGAAAGTTTGGAAGGTAAAACATTACCAGGTATTGAAGCGATGTTAAAATAAATAAATTGTCACACTGAGCTTGTCGAAGTGTGTTTAACTACCCTCATATAAAAGCCACTTTCTATAAAATAGAGAGTGGTTTTTATTTATTCAACTTGTAGAAGTTGATACACAATCTAAAAATAGTATTTTTCTTTTTAAAAAAATGCTACATTTGAAAGCTACAAAAAAACGAATAAAATGAAATATACAACCATACCAAATACCAATATAAAAGTTAGTAAAATTTGTTTAGGAACTATGACTTTTGGCGAACAAAATACCGAAAATGAAGCCCATGAACAATTAAATTACGCTCTAGAAAAAGGAATTAATTTTATTGATACCGCTGAAATGTATTCAGTTCCAGGAAGAAAAGAAACACAAGGAAGTACCGAGAGATTTATAGGAAGTTGGTTACAACATCAAAAAAGAGAAAATTTAGTTATTGCTACCAAAATTACAGGTCCAAGTCCCGGCTTAAGTTATATTCGAGATAACATGGGATTTTCAAATGAAGCTATTGATGATGCGCTTGAAAAAAGTTTAAAACGACTTAAAACCGATTATATTGATGTGTATCAATTACATTGGCCAGAACGTAGTACAAATTTCTTTTCACAAAGAAACTACAAACATAATTTTGATGAAAAATGGGAAGATAATTTTAAAGAAGTTATTGTAAAATTAGATTCATTAGTAAAAGAAGGTAAAATTCGTCATTATGGAGTTTCAAATGAAACACCTTGGGGTTTAATGCGTCATTTAGAAGAGAGTAAAAACAATAATTTAACCCGTTGTAAAACCATTCAAAATCCGTATTCCTTATTAAACAGAACTTTTGAAATTGGTTTAGCAGAAATTGCTATGCGTGAAAAAGTGGGTTTATTAGCCTATTCACCAATGGCATTTGGAATGTTATCAGGTAAATATTTAGGTGGAAAAATGCCGAAAAATGCTCGTTTAACATTATTTCCTGTGTTTTCAAGATATAATAGTGATGAATCTCGATTTTTAACTCAAAAATATGCAGACTTAGCAAAAGAACTAGGCATTAGTTTAGCACAATTATCATTGGCATTTGTAACACAGCAGCCATTTGTTACTTCTAATATTATTGGAGCAACCTCCATGGAACAGCTCAAAGAAAATATTAGTAGCATTCACGTAGAATTATCAAAAGAAACGTTGGAAAAAATTGATAAAATTCAAGAGTTACAACCTAATCCAGCACCCTAAATATTTTATTTTAGGTATTACCCATTGGGTAAGGTTTTTACTACTCGCTTTTTAGGTTGCTTTATACAACTTAAGAGCGCAAATAATAGCCTGTACTGAGCCCTGCCGAAGTATTCAATCCTTAACGAAAATAAAATAGATTATCTTAAAATTTTTATTAAATTTGTAACCATTGTTTAATGTTGAGTAACATGGTTATAAAAGATTATTATTCTCTTTCTGAAGTAGCAGATATTTTAGGTAAAAGTAAAGAAACTTTACGAAGATGGGATAGAGATGGTAAATTTACTGCACTTAGAGAACCAATTAGTGATTATAGAATTTACAAAAAAGAACAAGTAAATGCTCTTTTAGAGTTGTTTTCAGGAGAAGTAGAAGATGAAACAAATAATTTAGAAAGACCTTTAAAAGAATATAAAGTTCTTGAGTTGTTTGCAGGTGCAGGTGGTTTAGCTATTGGTTTAGAAAAATCTGGAATAAAATGTGAAGCATTAAACGAAATTGATAAGTGGGCATGTAAAACTTTGAGAGAAAATAGACCAAAATGGAATGTTTTAGAAGGAGACATAAAAACTTTTGATTTTAAAAAGTACAATGATAAAGTAGAAATTGTAACTGGTGGTTTTCCTTGTCAAGCATTTAGTTATGCTGGTAAAAAATTAGGTTTAGAAGATGCAAGAGGAACTTTATTTTATGAATTTGCACGAGTTGTTAAAGAAGTACATCCATTAATTTGTGTTGGGGAAAATGTAAAAGGTTTGTTATCCCATGAAAAAGGTAAAACTCTAGAAGGGATGATATCAATTTTAGATGAAATAGGGTATAATGTTGCTCCTGTTCAAGTGTTGAAGGCTATTAATTATAAAGTTCCACAAAAAAGAGAACGTCTAATTATAGTTGGGGTCAGAAAAGATATTAATATTAAATATAAATACCCAAAACCGCATCAAACAATTTATAATTTATCAGATGCTTTAAAAAAAGGAGAGTTATATAATTGTGATGTTCCAAAATCGGAAGGAGCAAAATATCCTCAGTATAAAATTGATATTTTAGATTTAATACCTCCAAAAGGGTATTGGAGAAATTTACCAATAGATATTCAAAAAGAATATATGGGTAAAAGTTTTTATTTAGGAGGTGGAAAAACAGGAATGGCAAGACGAATAGGTTGGGATGAACCTAGTTTAACATTAACTTGTAGCCCTGCTCAGAAACAAACGGAAAGATGTCATCCAGATGAAACGCGCCCATTTACTGTTAGGGAGTATGCTCGTATTCAAACTTTTCCAGATACTTGGAAATTTATGGGTAGTGTTTCTCAACAATACAAACAAATAGGGAATGCGGTTCCTTGTAATTTAGGTCAGGAAATAGGTTATTCTATAGTAAAATTTTTAAATAAATATTATTCAAAATTAAATAAGTCAGAATCTTCTATATCTTTAGACAAAGCCATATAGCCTTTTTTTAGAAAATCTTCTGTATCAAGATTTAAAATCATAGCATCTAGGTTATGGGCTAATTTAGTATAAAAAGTAGAAAATCCAGTTAATCTATACCAAAACTCCTTACCAATTACAACTGGAAATTGTTGATTAATTTTTTTATAATGTTGACTTAATTGATTTTCGTTTCCATAAAGAACACCCAAGATTAAGTCAGAATTATTAAGATTTATTGCGTTAGTTCTCGCCAAATTAGTTACTGAAGTAAATTTTTTAAGCAAGGGATTTACATCTTCAGAATTTATTGTGTTTGGACCAGATTTTAATTGACACCATTTTTTTCTCCCATCAATTTTGTCAATGAATTCAATATCCATTCCTTTAATTAAGGAGCCTTGTGCTAGATTGAGTTCAACAAACATATTTTGAATTCTTGTTCCAAATGAAGTATTTATTGAAGTACCTAAAATTCGTGGATAGTACAATGCTTTTGCAATTCCTATTGGAGTAAAATCATTTACTAAAATTTTAGAAAGATATTTTACAATAATTGGATTTATTTTATAAGATTTAAGTTTTGAGTGCGTTTTTAGAGCATTAATTTTATGATTTTCAAAAATTTTATCTTTAAAATATGTTGTTACTATTTCTAAAAGTTGATTTTCAGACATAATGCAATTTTTTTGTTTTTAATACCCTAACTTTTCACGAACTCTTTTTAAAACATCAGTAGCAACAATACGTGCTTTTTCAGCGCCAATTTCCAAAGCTTTGTCAACTTCCTCCAAATTATTTATATAGTAATTATAGCGTTCTCTTTCCGTAGCATATTTATCAATTAATAATTCATAAAAAGCTTGTTTTGCATGTCCATAACCATAATTTCCACCTTCATAATTTACTTTCATTTTAGCAATTTGTTCAGGTGAAGCTATTAATTTATAGAGTGCAAATAAATTACAAGTATCCGGATTTTTAGGAGCTTCAAGTGGTGTAGAATCCGTTTTAATTTTCATAATTTGTTTACGAAGCTGTTTATCGGGTAAAAATAAGTTAATGATATTTCCACTTGATTTACTCATTTTTCCACCGTCAGTTCCAGGAACGTACATGGTGTTTTTTTGCAATTTAGCTTCTGGTGGAACTAAAATTTCTCCCATTTGATGGTTAAATCTGTTTGCTACATCACGTGTCATTTCTAAATGCTGTAATTGATCTTTTCCTACAGGAACAATTTCAGCATCATACAATAAAATATCTGCAGCCATTAGCATTGGATATGAGAACAAACCGGCATTTACATCTTCTAATCTATCAGCTTTATCTTTAAAACTATGTGCTAAAGTCAACCGTTGATATGGATAAAAACAACTTAAATACCAAGAAAGCTCCGTTACTTCAGGAATATCACTTTGTCTATAAAAAACAGTTTTATCAATATCTAAGCCAAAAGCCAACCAAGCAGCAGCAGTACTATACGTGTTTTCTCGTAATACGGAACCATTTTTAATTTGGGTTAATGAATGCATATCTGCAATAAACAAAAACGACTCATTTTGTGGGTTGTTGGCCATTTTAATTGCCGGGATAATAGCCCCTAATAAGTTTCCTAAATGTGGAGTTCCTGTACTTTGCACCCCTGTTAAAATTCTTGACATGTACTTGAAAATTTGATAGCAAAAATACATATTTCAAGAAGAAAATAAGAATAATTTTAAATTACTACTTTTGAAGTCTATGAAAATTTTTAAATACCTTTTTTATATTGTTTGGCGTAGTTGGTTTTTAGGTTGGGTAATTTTAACCATGATTCCAATATTTCCAGTATTAATTATAGTTACTTCTTCTGAAAAACTATATCCAGCATTTTTTAAAATAGCCAGAGCTTGGGCCAATACTATTCTTTTTGTGATGGGTTTTAAAATTGAATTAAAAGAAGATCAAGTTTTAGAGAAAGATAAAAGTTTTATATTTTGTCCTAACCATACTTCTATGATTGACATTATGGTGATGCTTTCAGTTACTAAAAACCCATTTGTTTTTGTTGGAAAAAAAGAGTTAGCAAAAATACCCATTTTTGGATATTTTTATAAGCGAAGCTGCATTTTAGTTGACAGAAGTAATTCAAGTAGTAGAAAAGCAGTTTTTGATGAGGTAAGGCGAAGATTAAGTAATGGATTAGATGTATGCATTTTTCCTGAAGGTTTAGTTCCCGATGATGAAAGTGTTGTTTTGAGTGAATTTAAAAACGGCGCTTTTAAATTAGCTATTGAACATCAAATACCAATTGTTCCAATGACATTTTACGACTGTAAAAAAAGATTTTCATATACCTTTTTTAGTGGAGGTCCTGGAAAATTAAGAGTAAAAATTCATCATTTTATTAGTACAGAAGGACTTACTTTAAAAAACACAAATGCTCTAAAAAGACAAACTTTTGATTTAATTTATAATGAACTAATTTCTGATTTAAATAATAAGTAAATACATACTTAAATAACATCTTTTTCGTTAAACTAATGTGAAAGAAAACAAACTGACATATTACGAACCCAAAGAAGAAAAACTCAATGTGATTTCACATGCCATTGGTTTGGCTTTAAGTGTTATTGCATTGGTATTACTAGTGGTTTACGCTAGTTTAAAAGGGAATGCTTGGCATATTGTAAGTTTTAGTATTTATGGAGTGAGTTTAATTGTACTATATTCAGCATCAACATTTTATCATTATGTTCAAAATCCTAGATTAAGACATAAATTAAATATTTTTGATCATTCGGCAATCTATATCTTAATTGCGGGAACTTATACGCCGTTTACATTGGTTGTATTAAAAGGTTGGGTTGGTTGGACTATTTTTGGAGTTTCCTGGGGTCTGGCTTTAGCAGGAATTATATTGAAATTGTTTTTTACAGGAAAGTACGATAAAATATCAACATTCGCCTATGTATTAATGGGATGGGTTGTTATTTTTGCAATAAAACCATTAGTTCAAAATTTACCTTTTGAGGGCTTAATGTGGTTATTAGCCGGAGGAATTTTTTATACCGTTGGAGCAGTTCTATATAGTATAAAAGGGATAAAATACAACCATGCTATTTTTCATATCTTTGTATTATTAGGTAGTTTTGCTCACTTCATAGCTGTATTCTTTTATGTGTTACCCATTAAAAAGTAATTTAAATTTAAATAAACCTAACAGGTTTTTAAAAACCTGTTAGGTTTGCTATCTCAAGGAGAGCACAGAGAACCAATCTTATGAAAATGGCCAGTCACCCTCAGATTACTTGAGTTTTTCAGCTTTTATTTATTGTTTTTTTAGTAATTTCATAAAAAATTAGCTAAACAATAAAAACAACCTATAATGAAATTTCAATATTTAATTTTTACACTTGTAGTTAGTGT
>Ga0256840_1001211_pt1 | contig 24820 bp, 32 predicted proteins | sample 355202metaG_FD_185969 | JGI IMG/M metagenome (GOLD analysis project Ga0256840, IMG submission 185969) | Hydrothermal vent microbial communities from Mid Atlantic Ridge, Atlantic Ocean - 355-202 | ecosystem: Environmental > Aquatic > Marine > Hydrothermal vents | place: Atlantic Ocean: Mid...
TATCTTGACCTTTGCCATCTTATTTTTCTCAGAAATCATTCCTAAAACCATAGGAGCAACATACTGGAAAAGTTTGGCACCTATGTCAGCATATGCTATACGTGTACTTATTTGGGTGACGTACCCTATTATTTTGCTAACACTGTTTGTAACAAAACGTATCAACAAAGATGATGAGGGCATCAGTCTCACTAAAGCTGAACTCATACAGTCTACACTCATGAGTGAAGACGAAGGTGTGCTAGATGAACAAGAGTCTGATGTCATAGAAAATATTTTAATGCTAGACCGTATCAAAATAGAAGAGATACTCACCCCCCGTACAGTGGTTTTTGCACTAGATGGTAACCGTAGCATCAAAGACATAGTAGACAATGAGCCTGCCATTTTTAAATTTTCAAGAGTCCCTGTGTTTGATGGTGACATAGAAAAAATAACAGGTATCGTAATGACCAAGAAAATCTTTAAACAAGCTCTTGAAGATGACTCAGTCACGCTCAACAGTATTCAAAAAGACATTTATAAGATAAATGAGAACATACCTGTTTCTTTGGCGTTAGATTTGTTCATAAAGAAAAAAGAGCATATGTTTTTGGTACTTGACAGCTACGACCAAACTGAAGGTATAGTGACACTTGAAGACTGTGTTGAGACCATACTTGGTGTTGAGATAGTAGATGAAAGTGACTCAGATGCAGACATGCGTGAAGTGGCAAAACATAAGATGCGTATGCAACGTAGGCTTGAAGAACGTACTAAAAAGTCTGAGTAAGTTATGTCTCTTGTTACAGTTATAGCTAGAGCCTTAATTTTAACGGTTGAACATAGCCAATAAGTAACCGATAGGCCACTTATTGGTTACTATGTTTTGTTATACTTTGTTGATGATTTTCAAGAAGTCTTTTGCCGTGTACAATAGCTACAAGCAAAACCTTTTCCTTACTTAGTTTGTAGATAAGCCTGTAACTATAAACGAATATTTCACGAATGGTTATATCATTAAACTCAGGAACTTTTCGACCTAATTCTGAAAATTCTTGTAATATTTCTGCTTTTTCAAAAAACTTTGAAACTACAGATTTTGCATAAATTGGAGAATCTTTTTCTATGTAGGTGGCGATAGACTCCATATCTTCAAGAGCTTCTTCTGACCATTCTAGTTTGAAAGCCATTTAGACATTCTTTGCTTTGCATCTTGATGTTTTGAGACTTCACCATTTTCAGCACGGCTAATACCATTTTTTATTTTTTCTACAACATAAAGGTGATATTGAATATCTTCATAGGTACAGTTGTCAGGAAGATTTTGAATCATCTCTTGTGCTTCTTGTTTTACAGCTACCATGTACTTTCCTTTTTATCTGTATTATAGCATATTTGTTTTTTGGGAGTATAACGATTGAACTGAACGAATAATTTTCCCGCGAGGGTAAATTATTCGTTCCTGTGTTTTGTTATCTTCTTTGTTTATAAGGGCTTCAATATCATCAACAAAGTTATGATACTATAAAGACCTAACTTTATTAATAACCAAAATTTTAATTTGCTTACTGATAGCTCAGGATTCGTTTCTAATGCTTCTTCTTTAGCATCTGCCCAAAAATGGTCAAACAGTTGTAGTCCAATAAATATTCCTATTGAAACTTGCATCCAAGTGAAAGACAACAGTTCAAAATCTTGTATCCATAAAAGTATTCCACCAGATAAGAAAACAAGTAGACCCGAAATTCCTGTTAATCGATGAACATCATGGAGTACTTCTTTGCCAATCTCATGTTTGTATAAATACAACCATCTTGGTGTTAATATTAAAGGTCCAATGAGTCCAATAACAACAAAAATATGTAATATAATATAGATATTCAAGTATAAATTCCTTTGTAAGATAACTATTTATTGAACGAACATTATATCACACAAAGTCCGTATACAAAAAATAAACTGACAGTTAAAATGCATCTTTATTTTAAAAAGTATGTCAATATGTACCCCAAGGGCATTTCCTCCTTTTAGTCAGGGCACATACTTTTAACAATTTTTCAAAGAATTGGTTACTATGCTTAAAGATGTAGTGTGTTTTTAATGACTAATTAGACGATATTTTAACACTTTGTTCATTTATTTGTCGATAAAAGTACAAAAAACACATTTTGTTACTTATGTATAAAGGAGTTTACTGTGAGTATCAAGAAGAAATTATTGGATATAGTGCGTGATGCCCGCAGGAAATGCCCTTGGGGTGAAGATACGTTTTAAACACTATAGTATGTCTACAGAAAAAACCTATACCTTTTGGATAAAACACTATATATTTTTCCATAATAAAAAACACCCTGTGGAAATGGGTAAAGATGAAATTGAGGGATTCTTAACACATTTGGCTACACAAAAGAGTTACTTCGCATATATTTAGACACTCTTATGCAACACATCTTTTGCAAAGCGGTATTGATTTGAGGAGTATTCAGGAGTTGTTAGGGCATAAATCTGTAGATACTACTATGGTTTATACCCACGTGGTAGCTGAAATGAACAAGGGTAGGGTGGTTAGCCCTTTAGATATGTAACCATAATTCGCTACAATACATAAAACATTTAGTAAGGCAACACCGTGTCCACACAAGAAGACAAAAGCAGCATTTCACTAGCCACACTAGGACTAGATGAAAAAATACTCAAAGCCTTAAAAGAAAAAGGCTATGAGTCCGCAACCCCCATACAAAAAGCTCTTATACCTGAGATGTTTACCAAGCGAGACATCATGGCAGGAGCTCAGACGGGGACAGGAAAAACAGCAGGCTTTACTTTGCCCATACTCCAAGAACTTTCTCGTAACTTTGTAGAGGGGAAACACTACCCTAAAGCTGTCATCATCGTACCTACACGAGAACTTGCCAAGCAAGTGCAAGCTTCTGTTGTGTCTTACGGTAAGTACTTACCACTTAAAAGCATTGTGTTGTTTGGTGGAGCGAACCTTACTTCTCAAGCTAACAGGCTTAAAGCTGGTGTAGACATCATCGTGGCAACATCTGGGCGTTTGTTAGAGCATATACATCAGAAAAATGTTAACCTTGACTCTGTAGACTACCTTGTGTTAGATGAAGCAGATACTATTTTGGACATGGGGTTTGTGCATGAGGTGAGTAAGATACTCTCTTTTTTACCAGAGCGTCGTCAAAATGTACTTATATCTGCGACACTCTCTGGTTCGGTGAAACGTTTAGCAGAGCAGATACTAAGCAAGCCCAAACTGATAGAAGTAGACTCCATGGGTACTTCGGCAGATAATGTAGAGCAAATAGTCTACCCTGTTGAAAAAGAAAAAAAGACAGAACTCTTGTCTTTCCTCATTGGCTCACGTAACTACAAACAAGTACTAGTCTTTGTACGTAAAAAAGAAGTGGCAGACGAGGTAGTGAAAGAGCTAAACCTCTGGGGACTCAATACGGCTGTCATACATGGAAGTAAAAGTTCAGGAGAACGTAGCCGTGCTTTAGAGGGATTCAAAGAAGGTAACATTAGGGTACTCGTGGCCACTGACATAGCTGCACGTGGACTAGACATACCCAACCTAAACGTCGTGATGAACTATGACATCCCACACGTCACAGGTGACTACATACACCGCATAGGACGTACAGGTAGAGCAGGAGCTAAAGGGCTTGCTATTACGCTACTGTCACCACTTGAAATGGTAGCACTACGTGATGTAGAGAAGCTTATGGGAAAAGCCATACCTCAAGAGAACTTAGAAGGCTATGCACCTAAAGTAGTGCTAGTACAAAAAGGTGCGAGAAAGAACCCTAAAGAAGTAAAAAAGGCAGATGGTGCCTTTGGTAAAAAGAAGAAAAAGTCTACGACATTTTCAAGCACTAAAAAACGTAAAACGACCAAGCGTGATGGCTTTAAAGTGTATGATGCAGCTAAGCCAAAAGATGATAAAAAGTCTAAAAGTAAAAAGCGTGGCAGAAGGTAACTAGTTAAGTAACTAGTGCTTTGCTTTTATTGGTATTTCTTTGAGTGAAAATTTCCCAACTTCTTCCAAAAATGTAGTGGCATAAGAGCCTTTAGGTAAGTAAAATTCAACCGTGAGCTTTTTATTGTCAGGGTTGTAAGAAGTTTCTACATCTTTTGGCCATATCCATGCAAAGCGTCTGTCTCCTCTTAGTGCTTGTAGCTCTGTGTCATCGTAAGGTTCTTCAAGGTGATAGGCATCTGACTTAGCACGCTCAACTCTCTCTCCACATAGTAGTCCTGTGGGGCTTAGTTTTTTTTGCTCAAAACTAAGAGAAGACTGTTGCATGTCTTTTACATAGCTTAGTTTTCCAAAGGGGTAGGGCATGATAGCATCTCCCAAAAAGAGTTTAAAAAACTGTGCTTGCTTGGCTAACACTTTTACGAGTTCTAGGGGGTACTGTAATTTTTTAGATGCTACATCTACACTGTTTGTAGCGATAATACTAGAAAGTTTGACTCGATCTGCTAACCATCTGTTATAGAGGTAACTTTGGTACGCAGAGACAAGTAGTTTTTCTTTACTTCCTTTAAGACGTTTACCTGAGTGGGCTATCTCTTTTCCTTGGAGATATGAACGACTGTCCTCACCGAAGCGTTGGTAGCCATAGTAGTTTGGTATGCCTTCTTTTTGCATTTTTTTGGCTGTAGTGTTAAAAAACTTTGCATCTTTAGCATTGATGTCATGTAGGACAACGGAAAAAGTATTGCCTTTTAGGTGTCCTACTTTTATAGGTCCTTTGTTGTAGGTACGTTCGAGTATCTCTACACGCTCAGTAGTAAGGTTTTTGTTGAGCTCTTTTTCGGCTTGTTTGGGTATGGAGATGTACTGTATAGTAGTGGCATTTTTATCTTTAAGCCCTGCATAGCCTATGTCACGTTCTTGTAGTCCTGTGGCTTTGGCTAGAACAGTGATGAGTTTCCATGTACTCATGTCTGTTTTTTTGATTTTGAGTATGAGGTTGTTTCCTGTGCCAGAAAAAGAGTAGAGAGGTATCTCTTCTACAAAAAAGCGTTCTACAGTTTGTTTAAAGTCAAAGGAGAGAGGGGTATGGGTATAGGCGTAAGTTTTTATGTGATTCATAATGTAATTATAGCAGAGTTTGCATAGGCGTGAGCCTATACAAAGAAGAACAAGAAAATGTTACTATTTTATTAAGAAAGATATCTTTGCATTGATACGATACTTGACAATTTTGTCGCCCTCTACTTTAGCAGACATGTTAGTGATGTTGATACCTTTGATGCTATCAATGCTCTTACTCGCAGATTTGACTGCAGATGCAGCTGCATCTTCCCATGATTTAGTTGACTGAGCCAGTACTTCTATAACTTTTACTACTTTTGACATGTTTTATCCTTTAAGTTTGTGTAATTTAAATGATAGTTTAAAAGTATGAATGAAATGTTAACCACATTTCCCTGGAGCACATTTCATACCGTTAAACTTACCTGTAAGTGTGCTGTTGTTATCTATGCCTTCAGTGTGCATTTTGTCCATCATAGCTTTCATCTCTTCGGGGTGTGCTATAAAGGTGTAGCCTTTACTGAGGGTAAATACACCGTAGACAATGACGAGAAGTGAGGCTAGTTTCATCATAGTACCTCGTAGGTTACCTTTTTGTAAAAACTTAGTCACAAAGCCTAAGAAAAATAACGCAGGGATAGTCGCTAGTCCAAAGGTAGCCATAACCAATGCTCCACCCCAAGGAGTAGCGGTACTTGCTGCAAAGATAGCAAAAGAGTAAACTAGCCCACAAGGAATGATACCGTTTAACATACCCAAAAGGTAAAAACTACCATAAGACTTAGAGGTGATAAGTTTTTTGAAACTTTTTTGGTACCAAGCATACTTAGAAACTGACCACTCTGCCGAGTTTAGAAACTTAATGTTACCCAGTAGGCTAAGCCCTGCTAAAACCATAAGCACACCTGTTATGAGGAAAAGAAACCCTTTCGTTGTGGGGGTAAAGGCTATAACACTACCTACATACCCAAAAATGGCTCCTAGCATAGCATAGGTAGTGACACGGCCAAAGTTGTAAGCTAGGTGTGAAGCCGTTTGTTGTATGTAAGCACTTCGTGGGTCTATCTTAGTAGAAGTATAGGCAACAACAATACCCCCACACATACCGATGCAATGACCAACAGAACCTAAAAATGCTGTGGTTAAAATGATGATTAAGTCTATGTTACCCATATGCTACTATCCATTTATAAATTTATTAATTTGTAAAACTATAGTATACTTTTGTTAAATTGGTGTTAAGGAAGTGTCAGTGTTAAAAAACTTCAAGCGTACTGTGAGAAAAATGTTTAGAGAATTTTTGGTGCATCACCATAGTTCTGTAGAGTATAGAGCTAAAATTTTAACATTAATGGTCTCAGCAAATGGTGAGATATGTGAGTGTGAGAAGCAAAAACTAAAAGAGATAGCACATAGTATTTATGGTGATGACCTAGAGCGTGCAGAACTTTTGATAGATACGGTCAACGAATACCATACCAAAATTGCAACAAATAATGGACTTGATTTTGAACACCTCATACAACTTGTCGAACGTGAAACAAAAGAAGTGCCACGTTTTGTAGAGAAGATAGACATGTCACTTCTTAGGCAACTTCAAGAGTGTGTAGACGATGAGGAAGATGCATTGTTTCAAGAGCGAATCTTGGAGTTTCTAGGTACTTTAAAAACTGAATATAAAAGAAGGTAGATAGATGTCAAGTGGATGGGGATGTCAATTTATGGGGACACACGAAGAAGATAAAGAGTGGTGTCTAAAGTTGCAGCATCATTGTGAACCTGGATGCAAAGGATGCATCATAGCAGGGCAGGTTGAGTTTAGTCAACCAAACATTAGCGAAGAACAAGAACGCAAGGTTAAAAAACGTTCAGATAATCCTCTAGAGCGATAGCTTACACTACCTCTTTACTAAACTTCGCTTTTAGTTTTGCCAACTTTGGAGGAATGACAGCATTACAGTAGCCTTGCATTGGGTTTTGTCTGTAGTAGTCTTGGTGATAGGCTTCTGCCACATAGTAGCAGTCTAGGGGTTCTATGGTGGTGACTATAGGGTCAGTGTAGTCATCTTGAGCTGCTTCGAGACTGGCAAGTGCGGCTTCTTTAGTCTCTTCATCGGTGTAGAGTATGGTCGAACGATACTGTGTTCCTCTGTCACCACCTTGTTGGTTGAGTGTAGTAGGGTTGTGGACTACAAAAAAGATGTCTAGCAAGGTATCTACTGTGATGATGCTATCATCATAGCTTATTTTGATAACTTCAGCGTGACCCGTAGCTCCTGTACAGATTTGTGTATAAGTTGGGTCTAGGGTTTCACCATTGGCATACCCACTTTCAACGTCACTTACACCTTTGAGTGTCTCAAAAACAGCTTCTGTACACCAAAAACACCCACCACCCACTATTAACTCTTTATTTGCCATTTTATCATCCTATTAAATTATTATTTACTTTATTTGCTATAATATCTAAACAATTAAAAATATATATAAATTATGGAGTTAAACTATGAATATTAATGTTGTATGTCCCCATTGTCTTAAGGTAAATCGTATACCTAAAAAAGAGTCTTATGCTAAAGCGAACTGTGGAGAGTGTAAAGGCTCACTGTTAGATGCTGCACCTGTTGTAGGTAATGCAAGTATCTTAGCTACCTATGTGGCTAACTCAGAGTTACCTGTTGTAGTAGACTTTTGGGCTCCTTGGTGTGGACCTTGTTTACAGATGGCACCACATTTTGAAAAAGCTGCTCTTGCGATGCCGCTTAAAGCACAATTTATGAAGATAAATAACGATGATGAACAAACCTTAGGTTCTAAGTATCAAATAGCGAGTATCCCTTGTGTGCTTGTGTTTAAAGATGGTAAAGAGATCGACAGGTTTACAGGAGCTAGAGATAGTGTGCAAATAGAAAACTGGGTAAAGCAGTACATTTAAATGAGTAAAATACTCCTTCTTGAAGATGATGCAAATCTCAATGAAACAGTCAACGAGTTCTTAGAAGAACAAGGACACGAGGTAGTCTCAGTGTATGATGGGCATGATGCACAAGAGAAACTGTATGAAAGTAAGTATGATTTACTGTTACTAGATGTTAACACACCTGGCATCAATGGCTTTGAACTTTTAAGACTTGCTAGAGAAGGTGGTGTGGTAGCTCCTGCTATTTTTATCACTTCACTTGACTCAGTAGATGACTTAGAAAAAGGATATGAGAGTGGTTGTGATGACTATATCCGTAAACCTTTTGTTTTAAAAGAACTTAAAATACGTGTAGAAACTTTACTCAAACGTGGGTTTTTTCATGAGACAAAAACCCTTATAAGTATTAATGATAGTATCCAATATGACAGTAAAAACAATGAACTCATCATCGATAACGAGAGCATTTCTTTGGGCAACAAAGAATCTCTCTTACTTAAACTCTTTATGAAAAATGAAGGAGAAGTCTTAGCACATGAACGCATCTATGAGCATTTATGGAACTATGATGAAGAACCAAGTGACACAGCCTTACGTACCTATATAAAGAACCTTCGGAAAATCATAGGGAAGGAATGCATTGTCAGTATCAAAAAACAAGGTTACAAATTCATTACTACTAAGTGAGAAAAAATCACTCTTTAGGTTTTTAGCACTTTACATGGCTATAGGTTTAGTCCTTATATCTGTTCTGTCTGTCTACTACTATCAAAGTCAAGAAAAATTGATGCTTGCAGAACAAAGGGCATCACTTGTTAAATATGCCTATATTCAGACTAAACGACTAAAAGTATTGCATCATTTTTTTGATGAGCGTACTGAGTATCCACGTGATTTACGATTTAACTCGGGTATTTATGACTTAGAGCATGCAATGATATTTTCATTATTAAAAGACAAAAATGTCCATTTTGATGAGGGTATCTACCTTACTGACAAGTATATTCATTTTGTAAAAACGTTAGATGACTTTTATCTAGGAACAAAATATTTAGTACTTGAAGTGATCGATGATGGTGTATGGCGAAGTAATGCTTGGAAAAATATCATAGGTTATGGTCTGTTTAGTTTTTTTATATATATTGTTTTTGGACTTTACTTGGCAAAATTATTTTTAAAGCCTATGAGAGACTCCATTGTCTTACTTGATAGATTTATAAAAGATACCACACATGAACTCAATACACCACTCTCAGCCATACTTGCGAACATAGAGATGATGGATAGAGAGGTAATGGTCGACAAAAATATTACTAAACTAAATCGCATTAACATTGCAGCAAAAACTGTATCAAGTCTTTATAATGACTTAACATACTTGACACTTGAACAGGAAAAAGAAAATAAGGACGAGACTATTGAACTTAAAGAACTCATCTATAATAGAACTGAGTATTTCAATATTTTAGCTCAATCAAAAAAACTTGAATGTAAGTTAGATTTAGTAGAGGCAACACTGTATGCAGACAGACGCAAGATTACAAGAGTGATAGATAACCTTATCTCAAATGCGATTAAATATAATAAACGCCATGGCACCATAGGTATAGTATTGCGAGAAAAGTCTTTAATCATTTGGGATACTGGTATAGGGGTAACAGAGGATAAAGTACCATTTATGTTTGACAGATATTTAAGATTTAATGAGAGTGAAGGAGGTTTTGGTGTGGGACTAAGCATTGTAAAAACTATATTGGATGAATATAATATCGCCATAGTAGTAGAATCAAAAGAGGGAAAAGGCACAAAAATGGTACTCAGATGGTAAAGTTATTGGTCATTATTTTATTTATAAATACTTCTAGTTACAGCCAAGATGTTTATGAAAAACATTGTGTAGAGTGCCACAAAGACCTTCCTACCTCTTTGCAACGTATGTTTATGAATTATCTACTTGTTTATGGTGGTGAAAAAAACTTAAAAGCAGGACTGAAACACTATTTACAGTACCCCTCTAAACATATATCTGTGATGTCTGATTTATTTATTGAAAGTTATGGTATAAAAGAAAAGACAACATTAAACGAGGAGCAATTAGACAAGGTTCTAGATATATACTGGGATAAGTTTAAGGTTTTTGATAAATTGAAATAGTACAATATAAGTAACCTTTATGGACAAGGGCAATTATAAAGGAAGATATATGAAAAAATTGTTGGTAGCATTTTTTGTTATAACGTTAGCGATGATGACAGTTTCTACAACTGCATCAGCAGGAGCAAATGCAAAAAAAGGACAGAAGATATTTAAGAAGAAGTTTCGTAAATATTGTAAGTTCTCAGGTGTTAAGTTTGCAAGAAACCATACACAGGATGAGTGGGAAGAGATTTGGGATGATGATAGGTTTAAAGAAGAATCAAAGAGAATATGCCCAAAATTAAAACTCAATAAAATTAAAAAATCTTGGTGGGAAAATGTCTATGAATTTTCTTACAAGTATGCAAGAGACGGTGTTGTGCCAAAGTGCTAGACACACTGTAACAACTTGGAGCAGTTAAGCAACACTGCTTCATCGTTCACTACTAACTTCACAATGTTTTCACAATTACGTGCTATGATACAACATCTTAAAATAAAAGGATAAAAAGAAATGAATACTATGACTAAATTGGCTATAGCAGCTTTACTAGGAATGACACTTTTTTCTACAACAGCTTCTGCAGATGTAAAAAAAGGGCAAAAGATTTACTTGAAAAAGTTTAAAGCGGCATGTGGTTTTTCAGGAGCAAAATTTGCTCACAAACATACTCAAGATGAGTGGGAAGAGATTAACGAAGCAGGAAAATTTGCTGAAGAAGCAATGCAAATTTGCCCTAAATTAAAAAAAGTAAAAGCTAAATATGTTCCAGATGTATACGACTTTTCATATGAATATGCAAAAGATTCAGGGAATGTACCTAGTTGTTAAATTTTAATATAGGATTAAGTCAAATCACTATATTATTTTTCGAACAAACAAAATCAGAGGGATTGATGATATAGTTATTATCTCATCAATAAAACAAATTATAAGTCATGAAGGCTTATTACTATTTAAAGGAATTAAAATGAAAAAATTAGCAATTACAATGTTACTCGCAGGATCTACACTACTTATGGCTGACGGTGCTGCTGCATTCGCAAAATGTGTTGGTTGTCATGGTGCAAACGGTGAGAAAGCTGCTCTAGGTAAATCTGCAATCATTACAGGTCAAGATGCTGCTAAAACTATCGAGCAACTTAACGGTTACAAAGCTGGAACACTTAACATTCATGGTATGGGTGGTCTTATGAAAGGTCAAGTTGCATCTATGGATGACGCTACTATCAAAGCAGTTGCAGAACATATTGCAGCAATGAAATAATCATTTCAAACTCTTTCAAAAGCCTTTTGGCTTTTGAAAACTCTACTTATTTACTTCTAAACTCTTTTTTAAAATAATCATTTTTATTATTATATATCATTGCTCATCTTGTGTGTATAGCTATGGCTATATGGCTTAACAATGGTGATATGTAAGTGAAATATTTATGAGAAATAAGGGTAGAAAGTAGGGGCTTATAACCCCTAACTATTTATATGTGCGGTTTTAACAAGCAGGTTCGTTACCTGTATCTGATGCATATTCATTTGCAAATTCGAAAAGATGTGGCGTCCATTTTTCTTTGTATGTTTCAAGACCTGGACAAAATTCTTTTACTTTTGCTTCAAATTTTCCAGCGGCAAGAGCATCTTGCCATTCTTTTTGTTTGTAAGCAGCTGCAAAATCAGCTCCAGTTTTGTCTGCACATTGTCCTTTAATCTTTTTACTATAGATCTTTTGACCTTTATTGATACTTCCTGCATTTGCTGAAGTTGTCATCATGGCAAAGCCAAAAAGTGCTGTTATTGCGAGTGTTGTTACTTTTTTCATTCTATTCCTTTTATGATAATGAGATGTTTCAGTATATCAAACTTAATGTTATTTTCATAGATAATATAAAATAAATTGATGAAATCATAAAAATATCTGTAATTGTTACCAAATTTCACCTACATAGCTGAACTGCATTTTCCCACTTCACATTTCATAGCTTCAGCTTCTTTAACATTGTCTGATGCACATTTAGTACTAAGACGACCTGTCTTTTCAACACGTACACATGCGTAAAGAGCTTTTGTAGTGTTGGCTTTAAGTACACAGTCACGTCTGCTGTCATCAACTTTAAGCTGGTCAAGTATGTTCATCTTCTTTTTCACAAGTACTGCAGAGCCATCTACCATAGAGGCACCACATTTACCAGGCCCACATTTCATGCCACCTTCAGTGATGGACTCTTCTTTGTCTTTGTTGCTACATGCAGTGAAAGCTAGCGTTAGTGTGAGTAGTGACGCTAAGAGTACGTTTGATTTCATTATTTTTTTCCTTTAAGTTGGTATTTTTCATATATTTCATAGAAAATAGGTATGAGTAGTAGACTCAGTACTGCAGAACTTACTACACCACCTATCATAGGGGCAGCTATACGCTGCATCACCTCAGAGCCTACACCGTTAATGTACATAATAGGCAAAAGCCCAGCTAGTATGGCAAAAACAGTCATAAGTTTAGGACGTACTCTCTGTACAGCACCTTCGTAAATAGCAACATTTAGAGCTTTTAAGTCAAATGCATTGCCTAGTTTTTCTTTTGCTTCCTCTACGGCTTCTTTGAGGTAGACTATCATCACGATGGCTGTCTCTGCTGCAACTCCAAGCAGGGCTAAAAAACCTACGATGATGGCGATGCTCATGTTGAACTGTAGCATATCTATATAGAACAGTCCACCAAGCAGGGCAAAAGGAAGCGTAAAGAAGACTATGAGTGTCGGTACCAGTTCTCCTAATGCAAAATAGATAAGCACTAAAATGACTAAAAGTACAGTAGGGATAATCCACACTATCTTTTTCATAGCAGACTCTAAGTACTCAGACTGTCCTGCCCACTCTATGTAGTAACCAGCAGGCAACTTGATGTCCTTGAGTGCCGCTAGTGCTTCTTTTTTGTACTCAACGACTGACATACCAAGCTGTGGTGTGATGTAGATGAAGGTGACTGGCGTTGCCATCTCAGACTTGATGACTGAGGCACTTTCTTTGTACGCTATGTTTGCAAAGGTAGACAAAGGCACAAACCCAAGAGGTGTTTTTACTTGGATGTTTCGGATGTCATCAAGGTTACGTCTCTCTTCTTCTTCAAAACGCACGGCTATAGGGTAACGCTCTAAGCCTTTATACATCGTGCTTACTTGCATGCCACCAATGGCAGTAGAGGTGTAGTCAAGTATGATATTTTTGCTTATGTTGTAGCGTGCTAAAGCCTCTGCATCGATGTCTATATCTATGAAAAACCCTGCAGATGCTTGGTCGGCGATGATACTTTGTGTGCTTTTTAAGTCTCGTAAAGCTCCTTCTATTTGTGAGGCTACTTTTTGCAAACCATCAGAGTCTTTTCCGTAAAGCTTAATGCCTAAAGGAGTTCGTATGCCTGAGAGTAACATGTCTATACGCCCTCGTATGGGGTACGTCCATGAGTTCACTAGACCTGGAACCTGTAAAGCTTTATCCATCTCTGCCATGAGTTTTTCCGTGGTCATGCCTACACGCCACTGCTCTTTAGGTTTAAAGGTAATGATAGTTTCTATCATGCCTAGTGGAGCAGGGTCAGTAGCAGAGTTGGCACGTCCATCCTTACCAAAGACTGTGTCTACTTCTGGGAAAGACTTGAGTATTTTGTCTGTTTTTTGGGTCAGAGCCTTAGACTGGTCTACCGATATACCATAAGGTGTGACAGGCATATACATAACCGTTTGCTCATCTAGCATAGGCATGAACTCCCAGTTAAGACCTTTGTAGAGGGGTACTGCAAATATAAGTAGAGCAAGAGCCAGTAAAATCACAAGATATTTTAATTTGAGTCCCCATGTTAAGATAGGGTTGTAAAGCCAAATGAAAAATTGATTGAGAGGGTTTTTAGACTCTGGGATGATTTTGCCTTTGACAAAAAACACCATAAGCACAGGTACCAGTGTCACAGAGAGTAAAGCCCCCGCAGTCATGGCAAATGTTTTGGTAAATGCTAGAGGAGAAAAGAGTAAGCCTTCTTGCCCTGAGAGTGCAAAGATGGGTAAAAACGATACCACCACCAAAGCCAATGCAAAGAAAATAGGGCGACCAACCACTTGGGATGATTTGACTATGGTAGCAATACGTTCTGTGTTTGTAAGTTCACGCTTTAGTTTGCCTTCTTGTTTGTGTATGCCCTTGTGGGCATTTTCTATCATGACTATGGAGGCGTCTACCATAGCACCTATGGCGATGGCTATGCCCCCTAATGACATGATGTTTGAGCCAATACCAAAGAGTTTCATAAGTAAAAAGGTAAGCCCTACTGTTAAAGGTAGGACAATGAGTACAATGAGAGAAGAACGAAAATGTGCCAAAAAAAGCCCGATGATGATAACCACAATAATACTCTCTTCTATAAGTGTGGTAGTCAGCGTGTTGACCGCTTTAGATATGAGGTCAGAACGGTCATAGGTTGTGACTACATCCACACCCTCTACTTTAAGCTCTTTCATTTTCTGTTTGATGCGTTCGAGTGCAGAGTAGACATCTTCGCCATAACGAAGCATCACTATACCACCTACAACTTCGCCCTCACCATTGAGGTCAGCCATACCACGTCTGGCTGCGGGTACTTTTTCTACACGTCCCACTTGAGCTATGGTGATAGGTATGCCAGCCTTGCTAGTGATGACTAGCTTTGATATTTCATCAAGGCTTTTTACATAGCCTTTGGCTTGTACCATCCACTCATACCCATTTTGGATGACGATGCGTCCTCCTGTGTCGTTGTTGTTTTCTTTGAGTGTGCGGGTAACATCTTTGATGGAGAGGTTGTATTGTATGAGTGCATCGTTGTTTACCGTTACTTGAAAAGTAGGTATAAACCCACCGATACTTGCTACTTCAGATACCCCATCTACACCCATGAGAGCAAATTTATAGTAGTAGTCCTGCAAGGTTCTAAGCTCATCAAGTGTCTTAGTTTGTGAAGTCAGAGCATACTCATACGCCCAGCCCACACCAGATGCATCTGGCCCTAAGGTTACTTCCATGCTGTCTGGTAGTTGGCTTTGTATGGAGGCTAACTGTTCTAGCACTCTGGTACGTCCCCAGTAAAGGTCAGTACCTTCTTTAAAGATGATGTATATAAGGGCATTTTCATACACAGAAAACCCACGTACCGTCTCTATGTTAGAGATGGCAAGAAACTGCGAAACTAAGGGGTATGTCCCTTGGTCTTCTATAATTTCAGGACTTTGTCCTTTCCATGTGACTTGTACGATGACCTGTGGAGGAGAGAGGTCAGGCAGGGCATCAAGTGGCGTATTTTTGATAGACCAAATGGAACCCAGCACAATGAAAAGTGATGCCATGAGTACTAAAAAACGGTTTTTAACGGAAAAGGCTATGAGTTTTTCAATCATTGAGTAGTCCTTTAATAAATCGAATTTATTTGTGCATCTGAGTCCATCATGAACAATGCATTATTGACTACTTTATCACCCAGCACTAAACCTTTGGTAACTTCAAAATGTGTTTTGTCTAAAGGCGTTAATTCTACAGCTAAAGGTTCATACTCTCCCTTGAACTCTGTACTCAAGAAGACATACCATATGCCCCCCTTACGCATAGCAGCAGTTCTAGGAATGACAAGCTTTGCACTTTTTTGCGAGCTAGCATGTAGTTTTGCATACATCCCAGGCTTTAGTGTTTCATCAGTATTGTCAATGCTTAGACGTAGTGTGGAGGTTGCTTCCTTTGTGTCTATCATCGGGTAAAGCAGTTCTTTTTTCGCAGCATATATTTTGTCAAAACCTTTGATGCTTACGGTAAAGTTATCAAACTTTTCAAAGGCTGAGAGTTCATTTTGAAAGAGTTTTGCTTCAAGCCATACTTTCGAGAGGTCTGTGATTTTATAAAGAGACTTTTTGTCATTGATGTAAGAACCTTGGTTAATGTTTTTTTCAAACACCCAACCAGATGTAGGTGCATAGATAGTCGTATATTTACTTATTTTGGACTTTTTACTTACTTCAAGTATCTCTGTTTGACTCACACCTAGAAGTAAAAGTTTTGTTTTGGCACTTCGCACCATTGCCACAGAAGGACGTTTGGCATGAAAGCGTATGGCATTAAGGTAGTCTTGTTTTGCTTTGTAGACTTCTGGAGAGTAGACCAAAGCCAAAGCTTGACCTTGTTTGACTTTCTGATAAAGCGTATCTGCATAGAGTTCTTTCACGTAGCCAGAAAACCACGCGGTTACGTCTATGGTACGTGAGTCTTGTGCAACAATGTATCCATAGTTCGTTTGTTTTTTACTACTTTGTATCTCTTTTACTTCTACAGTACGTACATTAAAAAGTTGCTCTATGGTTGGTTTTTTATTTGATACCTTTGTAGAGGGTTTATTTGGTATTTTCTTCTTTGTTCCCATGGAAGAGCCACACTTCCCAGCCTCACATTTCATACTAGAACTTTCATTTTTTACTGGTATTTCTTTTTTCTCTATAGTCTTTTTGGGTACCTTTGCTGTTTTTATAAGAGCGGCACCACATTTACCGACTTCACATTTACCCACTTGACACTTGCCCGCTTCACATTTCATCTCAGCATGAAGTACAAAGGGTACAAGTAAAAAAGACATAAGTATAATTTTAATCTTTAACATTATTTAACTCCTGTGAGTGATTTAAGTTTGGCAACAGTACGCATAGACTCTGCCATGATGGCTATGCGTTCTTCTTCGAGGGCTAGTTTTTGTTCTAGTATGTTTGTGTAGGTAAAAAGGTCACCTCCCTCTTCTATAGCAGAGCTGCTAAGCTCCAGCATGTGGTCAAGTTGCGGTAGGCTTTTGTGTTGAAGTATTTTGTATATTTTATACGCTTCAGTCAGCTTTGCATAGTTTTCACGTATTTGACTTTTTAAGAGAAATTTATAATCCAAACTTTCACTTTGACGTGCCAGTGCTTCTTTTTGTGCTATCTCAGAGTTAAGTTCTTCTGTACCGTAAATGGGCAAAGAAATACCCACAGAAACTGAAGCAAAATCAGGGAAGTCTGTACGGTTAAAGTAACCTACTTGCACATAAGGGTCTGGATGTTTATCCAGGTCTACAAGTGATTTATTGGCTCGGGCAACATCATTTTGTGCTAGTTTCATATGATAGTTAGGGTTTTTTCTTACGCCTGCTAGGTAGAAGTTAAGTGATTTAGGTTTTTTTATTTTGAGTGTGTCAGAGATTTTGTTTACCTTTTTTTGCACCAAGTAGCGAAGTTTTTCTTTTTGTGACTTCAGTATGGAGGTGTAACGTTCAGCTCTAACTTCTAGTTTGGACAAAGAAAGTTCAGCCACCACACTGTCTGCATGAGACATAGAATCTACAGAGATATAGTCCGTATAAAGCTTAATGTTCTGTTTGGCTAGCTGCATGTACTTATGTATGATGCCTATGCGAAGTTCTAGTTCTTTTATGGTGTAGGCTGTGGTGCGGATGTTGTAGGCTAGGGCTACTTGTGCGGCTTCGAGTGAATGGAGGATAACATGCTTTTCTTCGAGTACTACATTTTTTCTGGCATCTAACTTACCAAACCATGGAAACTTTTGTTTAAAGTTTATGGCTTGGTACTGCATACGTTCTTCATCACGAGAGAGTGGCTTACGAAACTGGATGTCATTGATGGCTATGGACAAGTCTGGGTTGGCCCACTTTTGACTTTTTTCTATACGTTCATCCATAGAGGAGAGACGATGTTTTATGCTTTGGAGGGAGTGATGTTTTTTAGTAGAGTAGTTTATGAGTTGGTTGATACTTTGTGCATTGATAGTGAGGACAGTAGTGAGGATTAATAATAAAATACGCATGTTGTTTCTCCCTTGTTGTTGAGATGATTTTAGTAGATTAGTGTGTATAGAGTGTGCACAGAGAGATCACAGTGTTCTATTATAATATTTTTTAGATAAAATACTAGAAAATTATCTATAAAAGTAAAAGATTAGATAACAAAAGATATACGCCATACAGGGCATCAGAAGGTAAATATTTAAAAAAAATATAATACCTATAGATTTACTTGACATTTAAAACATTTTTAGTTACAATACGCCTATAAATTAAATGAGCACTTGTAAAAACCCTAGAACATTTACACTTTTGGACAAGGATATTGCACATTTTTTAGCGATTTGTTGTCTCCCCCTATATTGTTAATAGAAAGCTAAAAGGTGTCAATGTAGTAAATCTCTTCTAGGGTCTTTAGAGGTGCTTTTTTTATGTAATTTATAAATTTGTCCAAAGGAAATTATTATGTCTCAGACCTGTCCCATATCTTTAAGAAGAGTTGATTCAAATATGGTAAGAGTTATTTCCTTACAAGTGGCACTTTTTACGATTATACTTCTTATTACACAAGAGAGTCTTTTTGCACTCATCATACTTTTTGACTTCCTCATGAGAACATTTAGGCTCTCAAATCTCAGTCCCTTTCATATCATTAGCAAGTTTATACTTACTGGTTGGGGTGTTGCACCTAAACTCTGTGATGAATCTCCAAAAAGATTTGCACTGTATTTGGGCTTGGTTGCTTCACTCTTCCTGGTACTCTTTTATGCAGCAGGTTTTACACTTTTTGCAACAGGTATTGCAATTATCTTATTGATTTGTGCCTTACTTGAGACTTTATTCGATTTTTGTATAGGTTGTAAGATATACTACGCAATTCAAATTGGAAAAGGGTATCTAAGTAATGGTAGGAATATCAAGTAAAACCATCTATGCTATAGCAGCACTTCAAGAGCTAGGTTCAGTAGAAGAGAACAGAGTTCTTAAGATAAAAGACATAGCTGCAAATGCAAATATACCACAAAACTTTTTAGAGCAAATCCTTCTTGAACTTAAGAAGCAAGGACTGCTAGTAAGTATAAAAGGTGCTCATGGTGGGTATAAACTTGGACGCAGGCTTAAAGATATTACACTTAGAGATGTTGTGCTTGTTCTTGAAGCAGATATATTTTCAGACATCCACCAAACAGATAACCCCGCACTTAAACTTTTTTGGAAAGATTTAAAAGATAATGTCTCAAAAGTTTTTGAAATACCCCTCTCAGAATTAAAAAATTATGAACTAAAAGCCTCACAAACACTCAATTATTCAATATAGGAAACATAACTATGAACAACCCCGTAGATTTTGATTATTTTAACACACAACTTGTCCACAATGTTGGTTCTCGTGTTGGACCAGTAGCTCCAACCATCGTACCCTCAGCTGCATTTGGCTACCAAGATGCCCAAGAAGCCGAAGGCATATTTGCTGCCACGGTCAATAAACCTCTTTATGCAAGAGTAGGAAACCCTACCAACGCCAAACTTGAAGGCATAGTAGCTCAGTTTGAAGGTGGTTTGGGTGCGATAGCTACTGCCTCTGGTATGGGTGCTATCTCTATGGTCTGTACGGCATTTTTAAATGCTGGAGATGAACTACTGTGCATCGGTGGTTTTTTCGGTGGAACATACTCTCTTGTCAATGATACTTTGGCTCGTTTTGGCGTGACAAATAGTTTTTGTGAAGTAGACGACTTTGCACATATAGAAAATGCATTAAAACGTGGTGTAAAGATGGTCATCTTTGAGTCAGTGGGTAATCCTTCTTTGACATTGCCTGATGTGCAACGTATTATTGACCTATGTAACCTGTATGAAACAGTGGTGATGATAGACAATACCGCTACTCCGTTACTCTTACGTCCACTTACTATGGGAGCAGACATAGTGGTACACTCTAGTACCAAAAATATGTCAGGACACTCAGCTGCCCTTGGTGGTGTGGCTGTATTTCGTGCAGTGAAAGAAGAGGGAGACAAACTCTTAAATGAAAAATACAAAGACTTACACAAAATAGTCAAGAAAATGGGTAAAAAAGCCTTTATCCCTATCTGTAAAAAAAGAGCCATCCGTGACTTTGGTATGACTGCCAATGCCTTTGGTTCGTTCTTGACTATGGTAGGACTAGAAACGCTTTCTTTACGTGTAGAACGCATCAACCAAAATGTGGCAAAAGTAGCAGAGATTTTAGAGGCTAAGTTTCCCGATGGTGTACGTGTAAACCACCCTTCATTGGCATCTAGCCCTGACAATACACGCTACCTGTCAGACTTTCCTCAAGGCTGTGGACCTTTGCTTAGCATAGACTGTGGAACTAAAGAACGTGCATTTTCATTTTTAAATCAACTTAAACTTGTGATTTTGACTGCAAATATAGGTGATAACAGAACCTTAGCTCTACATATGACAAGCACTATATACTCTGACTTTGATGAAGAAGCACGTAAGTTTTTGGGGGTACATGAGGGGCTCATAAGAGTTTCCATAGGACTCGAAGATCCAAATAGTGTTGCCCAAGACTTCTTGCAAGCGGCAGTTGCACTGTAGGTACAATCTTGTACCGCTCTGTCACCTTTTTTCTACTCTCTTGTGTATGCCTTTATGGGGTCAATACACAAGAAGGACTAAACTACCTCAATACTCTCAGAACATCTTCTGGTCTCATAGCACTAAAACCTAGTGCTACACTTAGCAAAGCTGCAAAATCTCATGCAACATACCTCATACAAAATCAAACAAATGGTCATTATGAAAAAAAAGGTAGGTATGCATATACAGGTAAAACACCCTCACAGCGTGTAAAAAAAGCTGGCTATCCTTCGACTGTTGTGATGGAAAATATTTCTATCAACACAGCAAACCAAAAAAAATCTATAGACAATCTTTTTGCTGCTATCTATCATCGTTTTACTTTTTTAAACTTTTATGCAGATAGTATAGGCATTGGCATACATAAAACGAAGAAAAAACGAGCTATAAAGCAAGCATATGTCTATAACTTAACCTCGTCAGAGCTTATGAAACTTTGTTTACAGCCCTTTAGTATGAAAAATGGAACATACTATATGAAAGGTGTCTGTGCAGATGCTATAAAGATGATACCCCAAAATATTTTCGAGAAAAAGAAAAAGAAGATAAAGAAAAAAAATAAAAGTATCATTCTCTATCCTTATGCAGGGCAAGAGGAAGTACCTCCTGTCTTTTACAACGAATCTCCCGATCCTTTACCTAAGTACAAGGTGAGTGGCTTTCCTGTCTCTGTACAGTTCAATACAGCTTATTTTAAACAGGTAAAACTAAAGTCCTTTAAACTATATGATAGTCTTGGAAGTGAAATTAAAAAAACAAAGATACTCCAAGTAAAAAATGACCCCAATCATCTTTTAGCTAAACATGAGTTTGCCCTCATGCCTTTGGCACGATTGGAGTTTGCACAAAGGTACACCGCAGTATGTAAAGCTGTAGCCAATGGAAAACTTGTCACAAAAAAATGGACATTTAAAACCAGAGAACCAAAGGAAAAGCTCTATAGGGTTTCTAAAACAAGTCAAACCCTAGAGGTTAAAGCAGGAGAGACGATAGTGTTATATATGGTACCCAGTCATCGTAGAGATTTACTCAAAAACTATAGGATGAAAGGTGGGGCAAAAGCAGTCTTTATAGACCAAAATACTCTAAGGGTTACACTACCTAAAAGAAAGTCCTCAAACAGAGTAAGCATAAGGTTTGGCAATAAAAAAAAGGTGAAGTTTATAGTAAACTAAAGAGCATCACTACAGTAACTTCTCTCCATTTATATAGAGTGTTTCTACTTCTTTTGTATGTAAGATACTCCAAAGTGCTATCTCTTCTGGACGTTTGGGAGCTTCTCTTAGTGTGATGACTGCTAAGTCTGCATACTTTCCTACTTCTATTTTACCACAGTTTAAACCTAAAATGTCTGCAGCATCTGAGGTAACCGCTTTGAGCAAGTCACTTGCTAGGGCTTGTATGGGTATGTCATTGTGTAGTAACAAGGCAGCTCTGAGTTCATCAAATATATTTAATGAATCATTTGAACTTAGTCCATCTGTGGCTATGGTAAAGGGGAGTTTCAGATTTTCTATAGCTAACCTACCACAGCCTAAGTAACGGTTGCTCCGTGGGCAGTGTGCTATGGAGTGTCCTTTTTGAGCAAGGTAGTCAAGCTCGTTCTTGTTGGCTTGGACTGCATGGGTAAAGTGGGTAGGGTAGGTGTCAAAAGCATACATGAACTCTTGTATGTTTGTCACAGGGGTTTCAGTGTTAAAAAACTTTTTGAAAAAGGTTTTAAAGTCACCTTCACCATATTCAAGCCACTGTCTCTCAGCTTGTGACTCTAAAAAGTGGGCAGAGAGTGGCAGCTTATGCTCTTTAGCAACATTTACAGCTTTTTGTAAGATGATGGGATGCACAGAGTAAGGCGAGTGTATCGCCACTGCAGGCGTAATGCGTGAAGATGCTTCACAAGACATAGTAGCCTTTACACGCTCCATAAAGTCACCATACAGCATGTCTGCATATTGTGCGTTTGAGCCTATGAGTTCATTGAAAAAAACCACACGTTGTGGTGTTTCTTCACAGACTTCTAATTCATTCCCAAAGCTTGATATCGCTCCAAAGGTAGTAACCCCAGAGCGTAACATCGCATCGCATTCTGCTTTCATCATAGCATTGTCACAAGCACCTACAAGGTCTTCTCTATGTTCTATGACAGTATCAAGCCAAGGCATAAAGGAGCCGTACTTGAGTGAAGTTTTGTTGGCTGAAAATTCTAAATGCACATGGGTGTTGATGAAGCCTGGATAGAGTACGGAATTTGCTGATGTCTCTATAAGATCTGCATCGGGGTATTTTCTTTTTAGATTATCTAGTGTATCTATCTCTTTTATGGTATCTGTAAAAGCTACAGCTAGGTTTTCTTGGTAGCCTTGTGGGGTGTAGATGTAGTCTGATTGTATGATTTTCACGGTGTGCCTTATGTGGTGTATAAAATTTATGAATTAAAAGTTTGAAGATAAATACTATCATTGAGTGCTAATTCTGCACCTTTTGTCCATTTATCTAATTCTGATTCTTGTATATTATTCAGTTTTTTAGATTTTAGATTTTTTACAATTTTTATCTTACGATGTGTTTTCTTGCGTATCATTTGATTCCTTCATCTAAGTGTATATTGTAGCATAGTCATTTTTAGAGATTGAAATTATTTATACTGTTCCAATATCATTGTCATGACACTATGATTTTCAATATCGTCAAACTTGATATCAGATTTTAAAACACTTTTATAAACTCCTAAACCCTCAGCGATAAATCCATCTGTTTCTGTCTCTATATTATTGCCTGAATATGTGCAATTTGTATGTATGACTTCTCTTTGCTTACCAAATATTATCTCTTTGGTTAACGCTACAAAATAGCACTCTCCAGACATCACATCTAGAACAGTGCCATTTACGTCTGTTGATTCAGCACGATTTCCCCAATCCCCATCTTTCTTGTAGAAAACATACCCTGAACTTGTTAATTTTTCATCATCAGCACAAAGTGTTTCATTTTCACTTTTTAGTCTATTGTCTTTAATGTGTTTTTTCATATCTGGAGGCATTTGTTCAATCTCCCACTTATTAAAATGAGTATACATCTCCATATCAATACAGTTATCTTTTCGAGATACAACGATATTTTCTGTAAGTAAATCTTTCTCTACAAATTCAGAATGGCTTGGTTCATTAACCATTGTTGTTCTATAGTGGAAATTTGTGGCATTTCCTTCTGGTAAAAACTTCGTCAAATCTATATTTTGTGGAACTTTTTCATTACATCCCGCTATCATCAACACTATTGCTAATAAACTAACTACTTTCATTTTCATCTTGTTCTCCTATACCCCATCACGACTATTTGAAAATTTTTCATATGTGTCACCAAATTCTTTTTCTAAGGCATTTCGTATAAAAGCAGGATAACAAAACCAATATCCTCTATTTATGTTATCAAAATATACTTCATCACCCAATTCTTCTCTATATAATTTGTGGTGACGTTCATCCATATCTTCTTGGTCTACTTCAATGAGCCAATCTTTATGCTTTTCTAGGAAAGTCAATACATCTTGTTTTGATTTAATGCCAAAATGTTTTAACTCTGAGACAGTTTCTTTTAAATCATCTAAAGATGCACAATCATTTTTTTTGGGAAAGATACGTTTCATTTTTTTATATAAATATGTGACATCGTAGGTCTCTGTATTGATTATTGTTCCATGTTCTAATTTGAATATTTGCATGACTTTATATATTTTAAAGTTTTTTAGATAACCTATCGGCTCTACGGTTCCAATAGTATGCAAAGGTAAATTTATAGAGTATAAAGAATACTACAAAAACTATGAACATAAAAACAAGAAAATCAATCATACTAAAATGTTCTTCTTTGGGCATAGTGATAAAATAGATTAAAACTCCATAGGTCAATCCATAATATATAGTCATTTTGAAAAGGAGTCCTGAAGTTATGTGTTCTGTTTGTTTTGGTTTGAGAGACAAAAATGGCCACCAACCCCAATCCATATCTGTGAGTTTATTCATAAAGTTTTCCAAATTTATTCCTTAATATTATTTATTCTATTGGCATTATACTTGACTTATATTAAAAAAGTAACTATAATTTTTTAATTATATTTAAATTAGTGAGGAAAAAATGACAGAATGTTTAGTATGTAAGCATCATTTGACTATAGAGTCACTCTCTTGTGAGAAGTGTAAAATGACGTATAACAGTACCTTTTCTTTTCCTCGTTTGGCACGTTTGAGCAAAGAAGAGCAGAGG
>Ga0256840_1001212_pt1 | contig 24802 bp, 20 predicted proteins | sample 355202metaG_FD_185969 | JGI IMG/M metagenome (GOLD analysis project Ga0256840, IMG submission 185969) | Hydrothermal vent microbial communities from Mid Atlantic Ridge, Atlantic Ocean - 355-202 | ecosystem: Environmental > Aquatic > Marine > Hydrothermal vents | place: Atlantic Ocean: Mid...
ACTAATGATTATTATTATTATTATTATTATTATTATTATTTTAAATGTTGGAATATAACGTAAGAAAGTAAAATTATTCAGCCAAAGTTCTTATATAATTTACGATTAGCCACCTGTCTTTGTCTTCTGGAATTTTTTTAGTGAATTCAGGCATATCATCTCTACCAATAGTTGTTTTGTAAAATATAGCACCATCACTTTGAGCTTGAAATTCTTCAGAAGAGAAATCTCCTAATTCACCATCAAGATCCTCAGCTTTTGGACCATCGCCATAACCTTCGACACCATGGCAAGATTTACAATGCTTGTTATATAATGATTTTCCAATTGCTGTATCTGTACCTACATCAACAGGGTTTTTCATTGTCTCGTATTTTTCAGGAACTTTCCATTCTTCTTGTGTTAATGATGTGAAAGAGTATAATACAAATGTTACAACTCCAATAATTGTTAAAATTTTTACTGTTTTCATGTTTTTAGATTTTAGATTTAGAAATTTTAAATAAATTAGTTATTAAATATATAATTAAACCCCATATTCCAAATATTAATAAATTGGGAAATATAAGTAAGAATAAAGGTGTTTTATTTCTAGGTGACCACATTGTCCTTTCATCAAAAGATGATTCATCAACTATAGGAGTTCCAATAGGAGCTTCTACCATTGCTATTATAGTTCCAAACTCTTCACTTTCATTAAGAACAACTTCAAAAATTAAATTTCCGTCTACACCAGGTAATCCTTTTTCTATAGGAACGATAATAGTACCGTTTTTATCTGTATTATTAAATTCTTTACCAATTATTAAGGGTTTAAAAAGACGTTGTAGGCGCACTCCGAGAGATACGCCACTTATTGGGGTATTGGTGCTTTCATCAATTAGCTTGGCTATAATATAATTGATGCTATCTTTTGTAACAAGTTTGGCTATAATATTTGCATTTTTAAAACGAATGCTTTTAGAAGCTTTTTTTAAGGTATTATTTCCTTTAAATGAAATTAAAATAGAATAAGTATTTGTAGAATCGGGCTGAATTAAATTTAAATTTTTTAAGATAAATTTACTTTCACCGTTCTTATTGGTAGTTGTTTTTCCAATTTTAATTTTTTCATCATTTAATTTATTATAAATGGTTAAATTTATATCAGAAACTCTAACATTTTTCTTTTTAATTTTGGCTGTTGCCTTAATATCAAAATATATTTCACCATCTACAATTTTAACATATTGAACTTTTAACCTCACTTTATTTTGTTTTACTTTTTGAGCAAAACTAGATGTGTATAAAAGCAGACTTAACAAAACAAGAAAAAAGTGGTGTATTGTAAATTGATTTTTCATGATTTAGTGCTTTTGTTTATTTTTAATTCTTCCTGTTCATCAGCTGTTCTTTGAATAGGTATTATAGGTAAATAGCGTACCAATAGTGTAATTATTAATAGTGCCATTGCCAACGTTGCAATAGTAATTAGCCATTCGTGTATACTTGGAAAATAATGGCGCCATTCTTCAGGCACACCCTGTATTGGCAAAAAAGGATGCAATAGAGTTGGTGTAACAATTAGGTAACGTTTCCACCAAGAGCCTATAACTACCAATAAGCCTATTAAAAACATTGGGAGTGGTTTTCTTCCTTTTTTAAATAATAAAACAATAATAGGTATAATTAGACCTCCAATAATTACAAACCAAAATAATGGGGCAAATTCTCCTGTCATCAATACATTTATATGGGTTGTTGCTTCTTTTTTTGAAGTAAGTTGAGGTATTAAATATTCATTTAAATTAAAGTATAAATAAATTAAGCATGTCAACACTAAAAATTTACCTAATTTATCAAAATGGAAGTCTGTAATGTAGTTCTCCAATTTGTATACTTTTTGAAGTACGTATACAGCACATACTAACGCTCCAACTCCTGCAACTGAGGCTCCTGAAATAAAATAGGCACCTAAGTTAGTGCTATCCCAACCCACTCTAAATAATGTAGAAAATAACCAAGCGTCAATAGTTTGTAACATAAAACCTACAGGAATAATTAAAATGGCTATGATATGAATAGATTTAAGTTGAATTGTTTTTTGAGCATCACTACCAGTCCAATTTAATGAAAGTTTTTCGTACCATTTACTAAGTTTGGGTTGTTTTTCTTTATAATATTTATTCAACAGTCCAAAATCTGGCAGTAATGGGAAATACAATAGTAATAGGCTGACTACAACATAAGTAGGTATTATGATAACATCCCAAGTAATAGGAGATTGCATTCTTCCATAGATAAATAGATTTAATAACCTATCTGGCCTACCCATATCAATTGTAATAGTTAAACCTGCCATAATTATTGCTGCTACAGAAATTATTTCAGCAATTCTAACAATAGGCGTTCTCCATGAATTGTTAGTTAATCTTAAAACGGCTACTGTAATTGTGCTAACAAAACTTGTTGCTACAAAAAATACAAAGTTTGAAATGTATACTCCCCATAATGCGTAATCGTTCATGTTGGTTACTACTTGTCCTTTTATTATTTGGTCTATATATGCTATTATTCCTAAAATTATCAAAACAATTAAAGAAATTGTCCAAATAACACCTTTTTTACCAAATTTTTGTGGTGCTAAATCGTTAAGTAATATATCGTAATTTTTCATATGTTTAAAATTTTATTTTTCAGAAGTAACATATGTTGTTCGTTATAAATCATTTTATTTTGAGTTTAAATTTGTAAAGCTCGTTTCGTAATTATTCAGATTTATCAACAGATTTAAAATCAGTAAAACTCTCTAAGCCCTCTTTAAAATCAACGAGTCTATCAACTGGAGGTAGGTAGAAAACACTTGGTTTCGTGCCTAATCCCTCCATTAATCGATACCCATGTTTATCAATTAATAATTGACTTAATCTAAGCGTTTCTTCTCCGTTGGTTACGGTATCTTCATATTTATCACCAAAATAAAAAACACCATTTGGGCAAGCCGTAACGCAATGTGGCAATATATTTTCTTTAATGGTATGTGGGCAAAAATCGCATTTATCAACGGTTCCTTTAATGCTAGGTAAACCTGCAAATTCTGCCGAGTTATGTGTTTGATGCTCCATTTCCATAAGCATGGTAATTTCATCTTGGTTGGGTTCACTCCAATTAAATACACGTGTAGAATAAGGGCAGGCTGCCATGCAAAAACGACAACCAATACAACGTTCATTGTCAATTAATACAAGCCCGTCTCTTCTTTTAAAAGTTGCATCAACAGGGCAAACTGTAACACAAGCTGGATGATCACAATGCATGCAAGTTGTTGGCATCCAGTAAGGGGCAGTGTCTGCGTCTTCTTGCATCTTATATACTTTTAGCCATGCATGATTACCTGTTATATAGTGGTGTTTATTACAAGCATTTTGGCATTTTAAAGCATTTTTACATTTTGCTAAATCAATAACCATCACAAACTTTCGGTTTGGCATTCCTTCTCTTACGTTGTACTCTTTGTGCTTTTTAGAATTATCCATTTCCATAACTTCTGAAGAACCTACTTGAATAATAGTTCCATCAGTTGTCATTAATTCCATTTTTACGTCAGTTTTCTCATCTGCTTGTGCATTTAGTTTGGAAGCTAGTTTTGTAATACCTAATCCGCTAATTACAGTTGTTAAGCTTATTTTTAGCCCTTTATCAAGAAATTTACGTCTTGAAGTAGTTTTATTGTTTTTCATAAATTGTAGTGATTAAATGAAATTAAAGTTTTCGACCTAACCAGTTTAGAAATGCTTTATTGGAAATGTTTTTCTCAATAATCTTTGCCTTTTTTAAAACGCTAACTTTAACTTTTACAGCAGTACCATCAGGTTTTAATAAAGTTTGGTATTCTTCTTCGTTTTCAGAGATAGTTATTTTATCAGGTATTGATTTCCCAAATCCTAAAAAAGGAAGTAGCATAGCACTTCCTAAAATAGGTAAAATACCTCTTCTTGAAAGATTGTTGTTTTTTGCTTTAGAATTCATTTTTTATTTTTTTGTTGAAAGTAAAAATGCTAGTAGCATATTTTATAAATTTAGGGATATACTTTCTTTAAAAAAATGATTAAAGTCATATTTTATTTTTACGTAAAATACTGATAATAAACAGTATAAGTTCTATTTGTTTTTTTTGCTCCATAAATGTTTTGATTATTGTGTAATATTTATTACAGTTTATTGTAATTTTTGTTACATAAAATTATTTGATGAGATGGATTAAAATTATAATAAGTTTTACATTAATTTAAAAATTGCAGAATAGATATTAGAAGATTTATACGACTTTCTGTTGCAAGTCCATAGTTAAAGAATATCAATAAGTGTACAACTCACTAATGTAATTATTGTGATTTTAACTTTTTATTTGAATTATGTTATTATATCTAAATTAGATTTTTTGTAAATTTGCACTTCTAAAAAAATAATAATGGCAAGATTTGAAGTAAAACTTCCTAAAATGGGTGAAAGTGTTGCAGAGGCAACTATAACTTCTTGGTTAAAAAATGTTGGGGATACGGTTGAATTAGATGAAGCAATTGTTGAAATAGCAACGGATAAAGTAGACTCAGAAGTACCAAGTGAGGTTGAAGGGACAGTTACAGAACTATTATTTGAAGTGAATGATGTTGTTAATGTTGGTGAAACTATTGCTATTATTGAAACCATAGATGATGATATTTTAGGTGATGAAAAAGGAACTTTATTAAAAGAAGTGACAGATGAAGCAATTACTATTGAAAAAGACGTTGAAAATGTTATAAGTGCTACAACCATTGACAAAGTTTCAGCATCAGGTAAATTCTTTTCCCCTCTAGTTAGAAACATAGCAGAGACAGAAGGTGTTTCTATGGAAGAATTGGAGGCAATTATTGGTACAGGAAAAGATAATAGAGTTACTAAAAATGATATTTTAGCTTATATTAAAAGTGGTAGAAGTACTGAAAAGTACACTAAGAATACTGAAGCAACACAAGCCAACCAATCTAAAGTAGAAAAAGTAATACCTTCAAAGGTTGCGGTACCGGTTTCTGTTAATGGTAAAGATGAAGTTATTGAGATGACTCGTATGGGTAAATTAATTGCGCATCATATGGTTCAATCTGTTCAAACTTCAGCACATGTACAGTCTTTTATTGAAGTTGATGTAACTAATATTGTGAAGTGGAGAAATAAAATCAAAGATAAGTTCTTTGCTCGTGAAGGAGAAAAGATTACATATACACCAATTTTTATGCAAGCCGTTGCAAAAGCAATTAAAGATTTTCCTATGATTAATATTGCAGTTGATGGAGATAAAATAATAAAAAGAGGCAATATTAATTTAGGGATGGCAGCTGCATTAGCAGATGGTAATTTAATTGTTCCTGTTATAAAAAATGCTGATCAATTAAATTTAATTGGCATGACTAAAGTAGTTAATGATTTGGCAAATAAAGCTAGAAAAGGACAGTTAAAGCCCGATGATATTCAGGGAGGTACATATACGGTAACCAATGTTGGAAGTTTTGGTAGTGTTTTTGGAACACCTATAATTAATCAGCCACAAGTTGCTATTTTAGCATTAGGAGCTGTTAGAAAAGTCCCAGCAGTAATTGAAACTTCAGAAGGTGATTTTATAGGAATTCGACACAAAATGTTTATATCACATTCATACGATCATAGAGTTGTAAACGGAGCCTTAGGGGGTATGTTTATAAAATCAATAAAAGAAAATTTAGAGGCTTGGGATATAAATACCGAGTTTTAAAAAGAACTTATAAATAATTAGAAAACTATTGCATTTTTAAATTAAGTTATAACTACTATGAAGGACCTTAAAATTCAAATTAATGTAAGTTCTGACACTTATCTTAGAGATCCTAATGGCTCAAATCTAGGACGAAAAATAATCTCTAATGGGATTGATTTAATAGATGAGTTAGGTTTTGAAGGGTTTACATTTAAGAAATTAGGGAAAAAAATTGGTTCTCCAGAAAGTTCTATTTATAGGTATTTTGAGAGTAAACATATGCTATTGGTTTATTTGACAAATTGGTATTGGAGTTGGATTGAATACAAGTTGGTTTTTTCAACTATTAATTTGAGCTCATCAGAACAAAAACTTGAAAAAGCAATAAAAATTTTAACAGAATCTACCAAAAAAGATGACTTGTTTTCTCATATTAATGGAGCTGCTTTAGATAGAATTATAATGAATGAAGGAGGCAAAACATATCATATTAAAGAAGTTGATGCAGAAAATAAGAAAGGCTATTTTAAAGTTTATGAGCAAGTAGTAAAAAGAGTTAGTGAAATTGTTTTAGAACTTAACCCAAAATATCAATATCCACATATGTTAATAACTACTGTAATTGAAGGGGCATATCTTCAAAGTTTTTTTGCAGAGCATATACCAACACTTACAGATGTTGATGATAAGCATAAAAGTATCATTTCAGAATTTTATACAAAATTGGTATTCAATGCAATTAAGTATTGAAAATAAAACGCTTCTTAATTTTTGTTAAATTTCTTTTTGTTTAATAGAAGTTGTGAAGTAACTTTAAATATTGATATTAAAATAAATGATGAATAGTTAAAGAATTTAAAGACCAATATTCAAATATCAATTTTTGAGATAAATAATAAAATAACATTCCTTATATTTATTATGAATTTTAAAATATAAAAATTGTTATAATAAAAATTTTAACCTTTCATTTGTATACTAACTAGTATATAAATAACAATTATTAATATATAATGAATAAACTATTTAATTTTAAACACTTAAAAGGTGATTTATTTGGTGGGATTACAGCTGGTATTGTTGCATTACCACTAGCTTTAGCCTTTGGGGTAAGTTCAGGATTAGGGCCAAGCGCAGGGCTTTACGGTGCTATTTTTGTAGGTTTTTTTGCAGCCCTTTTTGGCGGAACAAGCACACAAATTTCAGGGCCAACTGCTCCAATGACAGCAGTAAGTATGGTTGTTATTGCAGGTATTGTTGCAGCCTTTGATGGAGATGTTTCAAAAGCATTGCCAGCTATATTAACGGTATTTTTGTTGGCAGGTATAATGCAAATTGGATTAGGGTTTATTGGATTAGGAAAATATATTAAATACATCCCATATCCTGTTGTTTCAGGATTTATGACGGCAATAGGGGTTATTATTTTGATTACACAAATATTACCATCAGTTGGATATTATCCTAAAGAAGATGTTCAATTTGTAAATGAATTTAAACCTTACGCCGAAGAGATTATTTTAGAAAATATTTTGAAAGAGGAAGCAGGTGAAGGGATATTGGTGCTAGAAAATTTTAAAGAAACAGTTAGTAGGGCTGAAAGTATTACACCAGCTCAAATTTTGAAAGAATCACAAACCTTAGCAGCAAAAGAAGCTTCAGGAGTATTAGGAACATTAAAAGTATTGCCCAAAGCTTTGAGTAATATTAATTGGTTAGAGTTAATTTTAGCGCTAGGAACAATTATTATAATTTACGGGTTTAAGCGAATTACTACTGCAGTTCCAAGTACATTGGTAGCTTTACTTGTTATGTCTGGGATTGCCACAGGTTTTAAGCTCAACTATAGGCCTATTGAAGAGATACCTAGTGGATTGCCTTTACCAAATTTTGAAATTTTCACCAATTTTAATATTGGAAGTATTACCCCGTATATTTTTACAGCCCTAACTTTGGCTTTATTAGGAGCAATAGATTCTTTGTTAACTTCAGTGGTGGCAGATAATATGACAAAAACAAAGCATAAACCAAATAAGGAGCTGATAGGGCAGGGAATAGGGAATAGCATTGCAGCACTATTTGGTGGTATACCAGGAGCAGGAGCAACAATTAGAACGGTTGTTAATATCAATGCGGGAGGTAAAACTAGACTGTCAGGCATGGTGGCAGCCATTTTACTCTTAGTTATTTTATTGGCCTTAGGCCCTATAGCATCACAAATTCCTGCAGCTGTGTTAGCAGGGATATTAATTACTGTAGGTATTGGAGTAATGGACTATAAAGGCCTAAAAGCTATTCCGTATATGCCAAAACCAGAGGTTGTTATAATGCTGGTTGTTTTAGTGTTATCATCTATTTGGAACTTAGTATATGCAGTAGGGATAGGTTTGGTAATTGCTTCATTAATGTTTATGAAAAAAATTGGAGATTTAACAGCTGATAGATCAAGTATTGAATCTTTTGATAGGTCGAAAGCTTGGCCAGATGAAGTTAATTTATCAAAAAATTTAAAAGAAGAAATTTTTATAAAGCATATTAGAGGTCCTTTGTTTTTTGGATCTACAAGTTATTTTCAACAATTAGTTAAACAAATTCCTGATACTGCTTCTATAATAATTATAAGAATGGGGAGAATGCAATATATAGATCAATCAGGATTGTACGCTATGGAAGACGTTTTAGTCGATTTGACTAGACGAGGTAAGAAAATATTACTAGTTAATATTATAGAGCAACCTCGTTACATGCTTGAACGTATTGATATAATACCTGATTTAATACCTGAAGAGCAGATTTTTGATAATTTCAATGATAGTTTGGTTTGGGTTAAAGAAAATATTAATATTACTTAACAGTACTATTAAGGTTAGTATAAAAAATAGTATATACAATTGAAATAGATTTTTTTGAACTTATTATCCAATCTGTATATACAAACTAATTCTATAATTATAAAGGCACAGGTACTAATTATACTGATGCCGTTTAAAATTTACACTAAAAATCAGGTATGTACAAAAACATTAAAATCATTTGATGTTTTATCTTGTATTTTAAATTTAATTTTTGAACAAACTAGTGTTTATAGTTACATATTATATATCTCATTAAAAATATATATAATAAAACTTGCATAATTGATAGTAATACTATTATATTTGCAAGCGCAATATGGAAGATCTTCAAATACATATAGAGGTTAACTCAGAATTATATTTAAAAAAGCCCGATTCATCTGAATTGGGACGTAGAATTATATCAGGAAGTATTGAATTGATAAACGAACTTGGTTTTGAAGAATTTACATTTAAGAAATTAGGTAATAAAATTGGATCGCCAGAAAGTTCTATTTATCGTTATTTTGAAAGTAAACACACATTATTAATTTATCTTACTTCTTGGTTTTGGAGTTGGATTGAATATCGGTTGGTATTTGCTACAATAAATATAGATTCGCCAATTGATAAGTTAAAAAGAACTATTAAAATATTAACGCAGCCAGTAGTAGTTGATAAATCCTTTTCATATATAGATGAAGTGTTATTACATAAAATTATAATAACAGAATCTGTAAAGGTATTTCACACCAAAGATGTTGATGATGAAGATGAAAAAGGTTATTTTAAGTCGTACAAGCAGGTTGTTCAAAGGGTTGGTGACATGGTGTTGGAAATAAATCCAAAATTTAAGTTTCCTCATATGCTAATCTCTACAGTTATTGAAGGAGCTAATCATCAAAGGTATTTTGCACAACATTTACCAGCGCTAACTAACGTAGAAAAAGGAAAAGAAAATATAGTAGAATTTTATACAGACTTAATTTTTAAAGTCGTTAAATAAATGAGTGATAGAATTTATAATATAATATTTTTATTAAGGTTGTTTACTTTCAATGCGGTGCTGTCTGTTATTATTATGCTACCTATCACGCAAACGTTAGACGTTTTAGGTCAAGCAAATTACGAATTGGTGAAGTTTAGTGATGAAGGAAATACAGATAATCAAGAAAAGTTAGAAAATGTTAGCAAAGATGAAAAAACAGTATTTCAAATTGCCAGTGTTACTTATAACTACTATGTTTATAAGAGGATACTATTACATCAAAAAAATCAAGAATTAATATCATACTTTAATCAGGATATTTTTATACCACCGCCTGAAAAAACAGAATCTCCATACGTTACAACTCAAAATATTTAAGAGATGAACTTACATCTATAATTAAATTTCTAGAAGAAATTGAGGGTTGTTTTATTATATAAATTAATATAAATTTAATCAATTAAAGATATAAAGTAGATACTGAAAATCAACATTATATCAATCAAAAAAAATAAAAAAATCATGAATTCTTCAAATCCATTTAAAAACTTAAAAGCTGATTTGCCAGCAAGTGTTGTTGTATTTTTTGTTGCACTTCCTCTTTGTTTGGGAATAGCATTAGCCAGTGGAGCACCTTTATTTTCAGGTCTAATCGCTGGTATTATTGGAGGTATAATAGTTGGTGCACTAAGTGGTTCGCAAATAGGTGTTAGTGGCCCAGCAGCCGGGCTTGCAGCAATTGTTTTAACGGCTATAGGCACTCTTGGTGGTTTCGAAAATTTTCTTTTAGCCGTAGTATTAGGAGGGGCAATTCAAGTGCTTTTTGGAGTGTTAAAAGCAGGTATTATTGGTTATTACTTTCCATCATCTGTAATCAAAGGAATGCTAACAGGAATAGGTATTATAATAATTCTTAAGCAAATACCACATTTTTTTGGTTATGATGCTAATTTAGAAGAAGGTTTTGCATTCTTTGATGTTGACGGAGAAAATACATTTTCAGAAATTATTAATTCTATCAATAATATTAGTCTTGGAGCAACATTGGTTGCTGTTATAGGTTTAGGAATTCTTATTCTTTGGGATAGTGTTTTAACCAAAAAAGCTAAAATATTTCGTCTTATTCAAGGACCTTTAGTAGCAGTAGTATTTGGTATTGTATATTTTGTTATAACAAAAGGTAATGAAAAGTTAGGTATTTCTTCAGCACACTTAGTAAGTGTACCTGTACCAGATGATATTACATCTTTTATTAGTCAGTTTAGTTTTCCAAACTTTGGAGCCATTACAAAACCTGAAATTTGGATAGTTGCTTTTACAATTGCATTAGTGGCTAGCCTTGAGACGTTATTGTGTGTAGAGGCAACAGACAAACTTGATCCATTAAAGAGAGTAACACCTACAAATAGGGAGTTATTGGCTCAGGGTACGGGAAATATTCTTTCAGGACTTGTAGGTGGTTTACCTATTACACAAGTAATTGTGCGTAGCTCTGCCAATATTCAATCGGGTGGAAAAACTAAAATGTCTGCAATTATTCACGGTATTTTACTCTTAATATCTGTAATTTTAATTCCAAAACTATTAAATATGATACCGCTATCAGTACTTGCATCTATTTTACTTATAGTTGGTTATAAACTTGCAAAACCTATGTTGTTCAAGCAAATGTATGGATTAGGATGGAAACAATTTGTACCGTTTGTGGTAACTGTTTTGGGAATTGTTTTTACAGATTTACTTGTAGGAATTGGACTTGGATTAGGAGTTGGAATTATAGTAGTTTTAATAAAGAGTTTCCAAAATTCGCACTTTTTACATATTGAAGATAAAAGTAATGGGAAACATAAAATTAAAATGACGCTTGCTGAAGAAGTAACTTTCTTTAACAAAGGAGCAATTCTTAAAGAATTAGACAGTCTTCCTAGAGATACTTATTTGGAGTTAGACGTTAGAAAAACACGCTATTTAGACAATGATATTATTGAAATTTTAGAAGATTTTTCAATTAAAGCAAAAAACAGAAATATAGATGTTAAACTTATTTCTGAAAGAGGAATTATTGAAAACCCAAGTAGTTATATACAATTTTTTAAACTAAGACCTAAATCTGCTTAATGCAAGATGAATAAATAAAAAACGTATTATTATGAAGGAAGCTAAATATAAAATATTAGTATTAGTAGACTTATCTGAAACATCTCATGAAACTTTAAAAAACGCTTTGAATTTAGCAAAAGTGATTGGGGGTAGTTTAGAAGTATTCCATGTGAAATCATTAACAAATATTGTAAAAAATGAAAATCAAATCTCAGCAATGAGGTCTTTAGATGAGGAAAAGAATTTATCTAAAAGAAAATTACAAAATTTAGTAAATCTTTTCTCAAAAGAAGAAAATATTCCACTTACATTTGATTTTGCATTTGGCAATGTAAAAAATGAAATTACACAACATATTGATAAAATAAAACCAGATATTATTGTTTTGGGAAAAAGAAAACAAAAAGTTTTTAACTTTTTGGGAGAGGATGTGACACAATTTTTATTAAATAAATTTTTTGGCATTATTTTAATTGCTGGTGAAGGTAAAAACCTTCAATCAGTTGATGGTATTTCAATTGGTTTTTACAGTGACACATTGGATGATTATAACGTTGAAATTACTAAAGATTTAAGTAAGAAAGCAATCAGTCCTATAAAATTTTTTAAAGTACGTAAAAGGTCCTCCGTTCATGCTACAAATGAAGCTGTGAACCGTCTAAAATCTACTTATAATGGCAAAAATGTAGTCGAATACGAATTTGAAGAAAGTTCAGATGCATTGATAAATTTTGTGTCAAAAAATAAAATAGGATTGTTATGTATGGGCAGAGGAGGTAAGAAAAAAGACTGGACAGATAAATTTATAGGCGAAATCATTGGAACTAATAAGGAAAATAGTAAATTAAAGGCTCCTTTGCTTATTTATGGAAGATAGTAATAATAAAGAAACTTTAAAATGAGCCTAATATTTTTAAATGAAATATAAATAAAAGTAAAATATAATATAATATTTGCCAAATAAGGTATAAAATAATTAAAAAGAATAATTATGAGAACGCAAACAAAAATAACACAAGATAATCTTACACCTAAAGATGCACACAAAATTTTAGTTGAGGGTAATAATAGATTTGTGCAAAATTTAAAAGCACAAAGAAATTTACAAGACCAAGTTTTTGAAACAAGTAAAGGTCAATACCCTTTTGCTGTAATACTAAGTTGTATTGATTCACGGGTTCCAGCTGAACTGGTTTTTGATCAAGGAATTGGAGATATTTTTAGTGCAAGAGTTGCAGGGAATATTATTAATGAAGATATATTAGGCTCTATGGAATATGCTTGTAAAGTTGCCGGTTCTAAAATAGTTGTAGTTATGGGGCATACTAAATGTGGAGCTGTAACTGCTGCCTGTCAAAATGTTGAATTGGGAAACATTACACATTTATTACATAAAATAAAGCCAGCCGTTGATATCATAAAAGTTGAAAGAGGAGAATTTGATGAAGAAGCAATAGAGGAAGTAGCTTTAACCAACGTGCGTATTTCAATTGATAGAATTAGAGAAGAAAGTCCAATACTGTCAGAAATGGAGAAAAATAATGAAATTGAAATTGTTGGAGCTATTTATGATGTATCTAACGGAAAAGTAGATTTTTTTGAATCATGATTCTAGTAAATTCAATTAAAAGAATTTCTTTACTACTGCTTATTTTACCCTTTTCTCTTCTTGCTCAGCAAGAAGAGGTGGGTAATTGGCTTATGTATTTTGGAACAAATAAAATTAGTGACAAATATAGTATTCATACTGAAATACAATACAGAAATTATACAATAACTCCAAATAATACAGAACAGTTATTATTAAGAACAGGGTTAAATTACCATTTTTCTGATAGAGCTACTGTAACAGCAGGTTATGCATATATACCTTCTTATATTTATGAATCTGAACAAAAATCACCTGAAACAGAGGAGCATCGTATTTGGCAACAATTTATTTTAACTAATAAAATTGGTAGAGTAAAATTTGAACATCGTTACAGAATTGAACAACGTTGGGTAAATCATGATTATAAAAACCGTTTTCGTTACCGTTTAATGTTATTTATACCTCTAAATAAACCTATAATTGAAAAAGGAAGTGTTTTTTTAGGTTTGTATGATGAAATTTTTATCAATACAAAAGAAACTTTTTTTGATAGAAATAGACTGTATGGAGCACTAGGATATCAATACAATAAAACGACAAGTATGCAGGTAGGTATGATGCATCAGCAAGTAAATAATGTAGGGAAATGGTATTTACAATTTGCTCTAGTTTTTAATACAGATTTAACAAACAAAAATAATTAATTTCAAAATAAAAGAATGCTTAAAAACTTTTTAGGGAATAGCCCTATATGGTATAAATACACAATAATTAGTTTTTTAATTTTTAATGTAATTTTCTATTTCACTTTAGGACCAACAATAACAGCTTGGATTTTTATTGCTGAATTTATTTTTACACTAGCTATGGCTTTAAAATGCTATCCATTAGTTTCAGGAGGTTTATTGGCCATACAAATTCTATTTTTAAATTTAACAACAGCAAAAAATGCTTATCATGAAGTAGCGCAAAATCTTGAAGTTATATTGCTATTAATGTTTATGGTTGCTGCCATTTATTTTATGAAACCATTATTAATGTTTATTTTTAGTAAGGTTTTTACAAAGGTAAAATCAAAGTTGGCTTTATCATTATTGTTTGTAATTCTTGCAGCTGCTCTTTCGGCATTTTTAGATGCGTTAACTGTAACAGCCGTTTTAATTAGCGTTGGTGTCGGTTTTTATGGGGTATATCACAAAATTCATTCAAGTGACCTTGATTTAAATGACGACGGTACATTAGATAGAAAACAATTAAGTGGAGAAACACTAGAACAGTTTCGTGGTTTTTTAAGAAGTTTAATTATGCATGGTGTTGTTGGAACAGCGCTAGGTGGTGTAATGACTTTGGTAGGAGAACCTCAAAACTTACTAATTGGAGAAAAAATGGGCTGGGATTTTATTGAGTTCTTCAAGCAAATGGATGTAATTACAATACCTGTTTTTTTTGCAGGGTTATTGACTACAATTATTCTTGAAAAATTTAAACTATTTGGTTTTGGGGAAAAATTGCCTGAGGTTGCACGAACAATAATTGAAAATTACACCATCATAGAAGACGAAAATCGTACTGAAAAAGAAAAATATAGACTGATAGTGCAAGCTATTGCTATGGTGTTACTTATAATAGGTTTGGCATTACATTTAGCACCTGTAGGATTTATAGGTTTAGCTTTAATTGTATTTCAAACGGCATTTATGGGGATAACAGATGAACACCATATTGGACCTGCTTTTGAAGAGGCTCTGCCTTTTACAGCTTTATTAGTAGTGTTTTTTGTTATAGTAGCTATGATTCATGACCAACATTTGTTTAAACCAGTTATTGAGTGGGCACTATCTATGGAGCCTTCAACACAACCAACGATGTTTTATATTGCAAATGGGTTATTGTCTGCCATTAGCGATAATGTTTTTGTTGCAACCGTTTATATAAATGAAATACAAGCTTCATTTAATGCAGGAGAATTATCGAGAGCACAATACGAAAAATTAGCCATTGCAATTAATACAGGTACAAATTTACCAAGTGTTGCAACACCAAATGGTCAGGCAGCATTTTTATTTTTACTTACTTCAGCATTAGCACCTTTGATTAATTTATCTTATGGAAGAATGGTGAAAATGGCTTTTCCGTATGCAATTGTATTAGGAGGTGTTGGCTTATTATGTGTTATGTATTTACTGTAAATTAGGGAGAAGTATTATTGTAAAAAAGTATAACTTATTAAGATTATCTTCTCTAAATAAGCTATACTTTTTTATTTGGTAATTATGTATAACAGATGTTTAAATTAAATGATTTAAAAAGCGACTTGAAATTTCATTTGAAAAATAGTACTATTTCCAACAGCTTTTAATTTTGCTGAAGTATAGTCAAAACTAAATTTTGTTACCGGATTTAAATGCCAGTTAATACCAACTGTCATATCATTTAAAACTCCTCCTTCAATAGATTTGTCAGAATAATCTGTAGAAGAATATCTTGCAACAAGCTCTACAGCTCCAATTCCTTTCCCAGTTGGATTAAAATTAGATTTTGGAGAAACTCTTTTAAAATATCCTACTTTTTTAGCATAGTTTTTATGTTCACCTGTAAGAAAATAACTTACTTCGATGTAGTAACCATAAAAATTATAATTTTCTAATAATTTTTTTCGATTAACTTTAGAATGAATATACTCAGACTGAATAGAGAAAGAGTTGAGTATTAATGCAGCTTCTATTCCTGTTAATTGTACATTATCAACTAGATCTATGATTCCCGTATTAATATAGCTAGTAAGTAAGTGAGTTTCTGGTCTAGACTCTAAGCTGTATTTACTTTCGTCAGGAGTCCTATAACTATAAGCTAATCCTAAATGTAAAAGTTTATTTTTTTCTTTGTTAAAAACAGGTAGTACTGTAATTCTACCCGTAAAATTATAGTTATTTCCTACACTTGTTTTGCCAAAGTTATCAGTATCTCTAAATGTACCAATAGCCCAAGTAACATTTTCATTAAAAGCAGTATTAGAAAACATAAAGCCATTATTTCTCCCTGGTGTTATATCAAAATTTGAAGCACGTTCAATAAATGTCATATCGTTACTGCTATTGTATTGATCAAGGCCAAAAGGTTCTTTAAAGTGTCCAATTGTAAATTCCCCTACAATAGGCAATTTATGAATTGAAATGTGAATGTCTTTAACTGTAGTTGGGCCTCCTGCAAATTCAAGTTGTAAATTATAGCTAACAAAATTATAGATTGTACCAGAGTTATAAAGTCTAATCCTTCTAAATTCAGAACCGTTAATTGGTTTTCCAAATAAGTTGTCAATTATTTCATCTTGAGAAGAAAAAGACCAGTGTTGTTGAATTCGACCACCAAATTTCATTTTAAAATTTCCGTCATTACTTTCTAAATGATAACCTTTATTCCAAAAGGATTTAAAATTTTGAGTTTCTTGTGCGCGAATATGAATAAAATTAACTAAAAAAAGAATTCCTGAAAAAAGCAGTTTCTTCATTATTATTAATTTTCGTTAACTTTTAACCTTGCAGTAGCGCTAGTTTTTTGATTTGAAAAGTTATCGTCTAAAAATTTAAGGTATCCAACAATAGCTATCATACCTGCATTATCTGTTGTATATTCAAACTTTGGAATATAAGTTTTCCATCCTAATTTTTCTTCATAAGATTTTAAAACAGTTCTAATTTCTGAATTTGCACTTACACCACCGGCAATAGCAACATGTTTAATCCCAGTCTTATTTGTTGCTTTTTTTAATTTATCAAATAAAATCTCTACAATGGTATATTGAATTGATGCGCAAATATCATCTATGTTCTCTTTAATAAAATTAGGGTTTTCTTTTGTTTTTTTCTGAATAAAATAAAGGATAGCTGTTTTTAGTCCACTAAAACTAAAATTCAATGCATCAACTTTGGGTTTTGTAAATTTAAAAGCTTTTGGGTTTCCTTTTTTTGCATGTTTGTCAATCAAAGGTCCTCCAGGATATGGTAAACCAAGAATTTTAGCCGATTTATCAAAAGCTTCACCAACGGCATCGTCTAAAGTTTCCCCTAAAATTTCCATAGTAAAATAACTAGAAACTTTCACAATTTGGGTATGCCCACCACTTATGGTTAAACATAAAAAAGGAAATGGAGGCTTTTGGTGTTTTTCATCTTCAATAAAGTGAGCTAAAACGTGCCCTTGCATATGATTAACAGCTATTAAAGGAATATCTAAAGCTAAAGAAAGTGATTTGGCAAATGAGCTTCCAACCAATAATGAACCCATTAATCCAGGTCCACGTGTAAAAGCTATGGCATTTAAGTCTTTTTTGTCGATATTTGCTTGTTGAATTGCTTGTTGAATTACAGGTACAATATTTTGTTGATGTGCACGAGATGCCAATTCAGGAACAACACCGCCATATTTAGCGTGAATTTCTTGAGTAGCTATAACATTTGATAGTATTTTACCGTTGCATATAACAGCGGCGCTTGTATCATCACAGGAAGATTCAATACCGAGAATGTAAATGGGTTTATTTTTAATCATTTAATAACAAATTAAGGCACGGAAATTGCCATAAAAAAGCAAATTTAGAACATATCAAACGAATTAAAAAAATAGTTGTTAAAATTTTACTTGTACTACTCCTTTTTATGGCTGTAGCAAGTGTATTATTGTCTATACCTGCTATACAAACTAAGTTGGGTAAAACAGCTACAAGTTACCTGCAAAAAGAGTTTGACGTAACCATTAATGTTGATAAAGTTGATTTGTCTTTTTTAGGTAATGTACAACTTAAAGATGTTTTAATAAAAAATCACCATGCTGATACCTTAGTTTATGTTCAAAATTTAACGACTTCCGTTTTTAGTTATCGCAATATGATAAATAGTGAATTAGATTTTGGGCAGATTTCATTAAACGGTTTTATTTTAAATATAAATACATATAAGGGTGAAACCGATGATGCTTTAACCATATTTGTAGACAAATTTGATGGTGGGGTTAAAACTAATCAACCTTCAGGATTTTTATTAACCTCAACCAATTTAAAACTAAAAAATGGTTATGTTGAAGTTATTGATTATAATAAATTAACAGACAATCCTTTGTTTTTTAAAAACATTAATGGAGCTACCAAAAATTTTAAAATACAAGGACCAAATGTATACACTAAAATAATAGACTTAAGTTTTGTTGAAAATCATTCGCTAAAAGTAAAAAGTTTATCGAGTGATTTCACGTACACCAAAAAATATATGTATTTTTTAAATACACAGTTAACAACTGAAGTTTCCTCAATTTTAACAGATATAATTTTTACATATAAGAGAGAAGATTTTTCCGATTTTAATAATAAAGTTAAAATAGAGGCAACTGTTAAAAAGGCAACAGTTTCATTAAGAGATTTGAAAAACTTTTACAATGAGATAGGAACAAATGATGTGTTACACTTTACAACAAAAATTACAGGAACCTTAAATAATTTTACAACTAAAAATCTTAAATTAATAACAGACAAGCAAGCAATAATTAGGGGAACTTTAAATTTTAAAAATTCATTTAATCAAGAAAATGGATTTTCATTAGATGCAAATTTAACGAATTTAACATCCGATTATTATCATTTAAAAACACTATTACCGAATATCTTAGGAAAAACACTGCCTTCTTCCTTTAAAAAATTAGGTAGATTTACCATAATTGGAAAAACATATTTAACACCAAATTTAATCAATGCTCAAATAACAATAAATACCGATATTGGTACCACAATATCAGATTTAAAATTGACAAATATTGATAATATAGATGAGGCTTCTTATTTAGGACACATTAAAATTATTGATTTTGAATTGGGGAAAATTTTAGGCGATCCTTTAATTGGTCAGCTTTCTATGGAAGCTGATGTTGATGGTGAAGGATTTACTTTAGAAAATATAAATACCTCAGTAAAAGGGACTGTATCTAAACATCAATATAAAAATTATACATATAGTAACATTACCATTAATGGAGTTGTAAGAAATAAACATTTTAATGGAGAAATGGAAGTGAATGATAAAAATATTAAGCTTAATTTCAATGGTTTGGCTAATTTTTCTTCAGATATTTACACCTTTAATTTTAAAGCCCTTGTTGATTATTGTGATTTGAATAGACTAAACCTTTTTAAACGTGATAGTATTTCAAATATAAAAGGAGACATTGATATCAATGTTAAAGGAAATTCATTTGATGATTTGGTTGGAACCATAAACTTTAAAAATTCACTATATACAAACCAAAAACAAGATTATTTTTTTAAAGATTTTAATATTACTTCGTTATTTAAAGATAGTATTAGAACAATTACAATTAATTCTTCAGAAATAATAAATGGGAATATTAAAGGAATATTTAAATTTAATGAATTAAGTAAGTTAGCCCAAAACTCATTAGGAAGTATTTATTCAAACTACAAACCGTTTAAGGTTACGGCAGGTCAATTTTTAGATTTTAAATTTAAAATTTATAACAAAATTGTAGAAGTCTTTGATCCCAAAATAACACTTTCTACAAATACCTTAATTAAAGGTGAAATAAATTCTGATGATAATTTATTTAAATTAACTATTAAATCACCTAAAATTGAAGCCTATACAACAATTATTAAAAATTTAAATTTACAAATAGATAATAAAAATCCATTTTTTAACACGCAACTTCAAGTAACTAAAATTCACACAAAATATTATGATATGGCTAAGTTACATTTAGTGAATAAAACACTGAATGATACGTTGTATTTTAGAACTCAATTTAAAGGAGGGATTAACAATACCGAAGATTACAATTTATCATTTTATCATACATTTAACAAAGAAAATAAATCTGTTTTTGGAGTTCAAAAGTCTGATTTAACATTCAAAAATAACAAATGGGTGATAAACCCAGCAAATAATTTTGAAAATAAAATAGTTTATGAAAACAAAACAAAGACATATAAAATCAATCCATTTTTAATAACTTCTAAACAACAGCAAATTATTTTTCTAGGTGAAATAAATGACTCTATTTCAACGCAGTTGAAATTTAATTTTAAAAATGTGAAATTAGCTAACATTACGCCAAATATTGATAGTTTAAATTTAAAAGGAACCATTAATGGCACATTAAACTATAATCAATTACAAAAACAGGTGCAGCCATCAGCAAATTTGCTTATCTCAAATTTTGATATAAACAATTCAAAACAAGGAGATTTAAAAATAAATATTGAAGGAGAAAATTCATTAAAAAAATACACTCTTGATATTTCATTAGAACGAGATAGTAATATTAATTTGAATGCAAATGGAAGTATTGATTTTACATCAAAGAAACCTAAAATAGATGTAACGGTAGATTTTAATGAATTTAAATTAGATGCTTTCAGCCCTTTAGGGGAAGGAATAATTAGTGATATCAGAGGATTTGTATATGGTAATGCACATTTAACAGGATTATTAAATAACCCAACAATGGAAGGTGATTTGTATTTAGATGAAGCAGGTTTGTCGTTTCCATATATCAATGTTAACTATGATTTTGAAGGAACAAGTATAATTGGACTAAAAGATCAAAAATTTATTTTTGAAGATATAACACTAAAAGATAAAGTTTACAAGACAAAAGGGACATTAACAGGAGTTTTGAAACATCGAAATTTTGATAATTGGAACTTAGATTTAGAATTAATCACAAATAATCTTTTAGTGCTAAATACAGTTGAAAAAGAAAATTCAATTTATTATGGAACTGGGTTTATAAGTGGAAATGCGACTATTAAAGGACCAACAGATAAATTGGTAATTGATGTTGTTGGAAAAACAAAAAAAGACACCCATTTTGTAATACCAATTAGCGATGTTAAAACGGTTGAAAGTTCTCAATTGATTCGTTTCGTTAATAAAAATAAACAAGAAGAGAATGAAGAAAAAAGAAAAGCATTCCTCTCAGAAAAATTAAAAGGATTAACACTAAATTTTAATATTGAAGTTACAAAGGATGCCGTTGTTGAAATGGTATTAGATAAGGCAACAGGAAGTTATTTAAAAGGAAGTGGAACAGGAAATTTGCAGTTGGAATTAGATACCAAAGATAAATTTGATATGTATGGAGATTTTATTGTGGATAACGGTGTATATAATTTTAAATATGGCGGATTTATAAATAAACCATTTAAAGTAAAAAAAGGAGGTACTATCTCTTGGAGCGGAGATCCGTATACGGCTGAAATTAATATTGAAGCTATTTATAGAGTGTCAGCAAATCCAAAATCTTTATTGGAAAACATTACCACTAATAGGAAAATCCCAATTGATTTAGTTACTCGTTTTTCAGGAGAACTATTTAATTCACAGCGGGAGTTTGATATTGAAATTCCTAATTCTAGCTCAACAGTAGCATCAGAGCTGGCATTTAAATTAAATAATAATGATAAAAATTTAAAGACTATCCATTTTATGGCACTACTAGTCTCAGGTAGTTTTTATAATGAAAACGATATAAGTGTGAACAGCAATGCTGCATTGTATGGTACCGGATTTGATTTACTTTCAAATGCTTTTGATAATATTTTTAATCAGGGAGACAGTCGATTTAAACTAAAACCTGTGTATACGGTTGGAGAAAAAAATAAAATAGATAATTTAAATATTGATGATCAATTAGCCATAGCTCTCGACTTTCAGGTAAATGATCGAATTATAATTAACGGAAAAGTAGGTGTGCCAATTGGTTCAAAAAAACAATCAAATGTAGTGGGTGAAGTTAATATTGAATTTTTAATGAATGAAGAAGGAACCTTACGTTCTTCTGTGTTTAACAGACAAAATGAAATTCAATACACAGAAGAAGAAGAAGGATATACACAAGGTGTGGGGATGACTTACCAAATAGATTTTGATAGCGCAAATGAATTATTGGAAAAATTACGTTTAAAAAAGAGAAAAATAGATTCAATTGGTACAACAAAAATAATTGATACTCTTAAGGTAGAAAATCAATTACTAAAGTTTAAAAATAAAAACAAACATAAAAATGAATAAACCAACATTGATAATTTTAGCAGCAGGAATAGGTAGCCGCTATGGAGGATTAAAACAATTAGATACATTTACCCCACAAGGAGATACTATTTTAGATTTTTCTATTTATGATGCAATTCAAGCAGGTTTTGGAAAAGTAGTATTTATTATTAGAAAAAGTATAGAAAAAGATTTTAAAGCATTTTTTAATAAAAAATTAGAAGGAAAGATTGAAGTAGTATACGTTTATCAAGAGATAGACAATATTCCAGATAGGTTTAAAGATAATAACAGAGAAAAACCTTGGGGTACGGGTCACGCATTATTAATGGCTAAAGAGGTGGTTAAAGAAAATTTTGCAGTAATTAATGCTGATGATTTTTATGGTAAAGAAGCTTTTGAAGTTATGGCGAAATCATTAAAAAAAATGGATAAAGATTCATACAATTTTAATATGATGGGCTATGTGTTAAAAAATACAATTTCTAATTATGGTTCTGTTTCAAGAGGTGAATGTAAAGTTGATGAAAAAGGTTATTTAACAGGTATTACAGAACGCACACATATTGAAAAAATAAATGGAGTACTTAAATTTAAAGATGAAAACGGGAATTTTACTCCAATATCTGAAGATACCATTGTATCTATGAACTTTTTTGGATTTACACCAAAGTATTTTGAAATTTCAGAAAATTTATTTGAAGAATTTTTAGAAAAAAATTATAAAGAGCCAAAAGCAGAGTTTTTTATTCCATTAGTAGTAAATTACGTTATTGTAAATAATATTGCCACAATGGAAGTTTTAAAATCTAATGCACGCTGGTTTGGGGTTACCTATAAACAGGATAAAGAACATGTAACTTTTGAGATTCAGAACTTAAAAGATAAAGGAATTTATCCAAAAAATTTATGGTAATAAATAACAAATAAAATTAATTTCAATTAAAAGTTAATTTTCATTCAAAATTAAGTTATAATTTTGTCTTTCGACTTATGGGGAAAAAAATAAAAAAAATAGGGGTAATGACCTCAGGAGGTGATGCACCAGGTATGAATGCAGCCATTAGAGCAGTAGTTAGAGCTTGTTCCTATTACAATGTAGATTGTATAGGTGTTTATAGAGGGTATCAAGGCTTAATAGATGGTGATTTTGAAAATTTATCCGCTCGCCATGTTAGTAATATTATAAATAGAGGAGGTACCATTTTAAAAACGGCAAGGTCTAAAGAGTTTAGAACAAAAGAAGGAAGAGCGAAAGCATATAAGCACCTTAAAAATGCTGAAATTGATGCTTTAGTGTTAATTGGAGGAGATGGAACTTTTACAGGAGGAATGGTGTTTAATAATGAATATAATTTTCCTTGCATTGGTATTCCAGGAACTATAGATAATGATATTTTTGGAACAAGCTATACCATTGGGTTTGATACAGCACTCAATACAGTTGTTGAAGTTATTGATAAAATAAGGGATACTGCAAGTTCACATAATAGATTGTTTTTTGTCGAAGTGATGGGGAGAGACGCTGGTTTTATAGCCTTAAATGCCGGTGTTGGAGCAGGTGCTGAAGAAATTTTAATTCCTGAAGAAAATATGGGTTTAGATCGTTTATTAGAATCGTTGAAACGCAGTAAACGCTCTGGTAAATCATCTAGTATTGTTGTTGTGGCTGAAGGAGATAAAATAGGTAAAAATGTTTTTGAACTAGCTGATTATGTTGAGGAAAACCTGAAACAATACGAAGTTAGAGTATCTGTTTTAGGTCATATGCAGCGAGGAGGTTCTCCAAGTTGTTTTGATCGTGTGTTGGCTAGTAGGTTAGGTGTAAGTGCCGTTGAGCTGTTGTTAGATGGTAAAACTAATTTAATGGTTGGTTTAATAAACAATAAAGTTCAAACCACCGATTTGGAAAAGGCTGTAAAAGGGCATCATACAATAAACAGAGAATTATTGCGCGTTAGCGATATAATGTCAATATAATAAATATAAGATTTTCAATAGAATATATGATTAAAATAGGAATAAACGGATTTGGTAGAATAGGACGTTTAGCGTTTAGATCTGCAATTAATAGAGAAAATGTTCAAATAGTTGCTATCAATGATTTACTTGAAATAGAACATTTAGCTTATTTACTAAAATATGATTCAGTGCATGGGCGTTTTAATGGTACCGTTGAAATAAAGGAAGGAGCACTTGTAGTAAATGGAAAACCTATTAGAGTTACTTCTGAAAGAAATCCTGAAAATATACAATGGAATAAAGTGAATGCCGAGTTTGTTATTGAATCAACAGGGTTTTTCACCGAAAAAGCAACAGCAGCGTTACATATTAAAGGAGGAGCTAAAAAAGTAGTAATTTCTGCACCTTCAAAAGACGCTCCAATGTTTGTGATGGGGGTTAACAATAAGAACCTTTCAAAAGATGACCTTATTTTTTCAAATGCTTCGTGTACCACAAATTGTTTGGCTCCTATAGCTAAAG
>Ga0256840_1001213_pt1 | contig 24772 bp, 26 predicted proteins | sample 355202metaG_FD_185969 | JGI IMG/M metagenome (GOLD analysis project Ga0256840, IMG submission 185969) | Hydrothermal vent microbial communities from Mid Atlantic Ridge, Atlantic Ocean - 355-202 | ecosystem: Environmental > Aquatic > Marine > Hydrothermal vents | place: Atlantic Ocean: Mid...
AACGATAAATATGCTAGTCCGCAACGATTAATTGTTATTACAGCAAAAAACAATGCCGATTTGGTTACGCTGTTAAATAAGCATGAAAAGGATATTGTTAAAACGTTTAATGATTCGGATTTAAATACAATTAGAACATTAATATTAGATAAAGTTTGGGAAAGAGATTCAATTAAAACCTTAAAAAAGCAAAAAATATCTATTAAATTGCCTTATGCATACCAAAAAGTTCAAGATACTTTAAATTACATTTGGTTTAGAAAAGATATTGTAGAAGGTTATCTTAATTTACAAGTATATACAATTAAATTAGATTCGTTAGCGGCATTTAATAAAAGTAATATTATTAAATTTAGAGATGAAAAAGGAAAACAATTTATACCTGGAGAAAAAGAAGGTATGTATTTAGCAACCGAAGCTGCTTTTACACCTACACAATATAATACAATGATGTTAGGTAGAAAAACAATAGAAACACGTGGCACTTGGGAAATGAAAAAAGGCTTTATGGCTGGTCCTTTTTTAAATTATGCCTTGTTAGATAAAAAAAATAATAGAATTGTTGTTGCCGAAGGTTTTGTTTATGCGCCAAATATTAGCAAACGTGATTATCTTTTTGAATTAGAAGCTTTATTAAAAACTTTAGAGATAGAATAATTATTTTTCTGTAAAATTATCCGATTGGTATGTTTTAATCTCACTATTATTGTCAATATAAATTAAAAAGACTTTTAATTCTTTATGATTTTTAAGAAAAACCTTGGTTTTTTCTAAACCAAAAGCAATGAATGTTGTAGCATAGCCATCAACATCGGCACAATCTAAAGGCGCAATTACCGATGCGCTTAATAAATTACTTTTTGCAGGGTAACCTGTTTTGGCATTTAAAATATGTGCGTATTTATTTCCGTTTTCATCAATTTTAAATTTTCGATATGTACCAGAAGTGGCAATTGATTCATTATTTAATGTCACAATTTTTTGAATGGATTGCGTGCCGTCAAAATTTGGTTTTTCAATACCTATTTTCCATAAAGTATTTGAATCACTTTTACCTCTTGCTCTAATTTCTCCACCAATATCAATCATGTAATTTGTAATTTTTTTTGCTTCAAAAAAACGACCAATTACATCAATACCATAACCTTTGGCAATTGCATTAAAATCAAAATACGTTTTATTATTTTCTTTAATTACTTTGTTGTTTAAAATATGTACTTTATTAAAACCCACTTGTTGCATTAAATTTTTAATTTGAAGTGAATCTAAATTTTTAAGTTTTTTCTCTGGTCCAAAATCCCATGCATTGACTAAAACACCAATAGTCGGATCAAAAACCCCATTGGTTTCGATAAATATTTTCTTTGATTTATTGTAGACTTCAATAAATTTTTCATCAACAATAATTGTATTGTTGCCTTGGTTTATTTTTGAAATGTCAGAATTTTTATCGTAAGTAGATAAAGATTTATTTACACTTTTAATTATACTATCAATCGATTTTGATAAATCTCGTTGTATATTGTCTTGGTATTTTATTAAAAAAGAAGTGCCAAATGCCGTTCCACTTAAGATGTTGTATTCCTTTTTGTTACAAGAAACAAATGCAATTACACTAATTAATAGTACCAGCTTTTTCATAATTGATTATTAAATAATTGTTAAAGATAAAATAAAAGGCAAAATTAGTGGTTTACCTATAAATAATAGTATAAATTTGTATTATTCAATCTTATAAATATTTAAATTATGAAAAAAATAGTATTACTAACCTTATTACTTAGTTTAATATTATCTTCTTGTGTGTCTAATAAAAAATACGCATCATTACAAGATCAATTAACTGATAAAGAGCAAGAATTAACTAATGTAACTGCAAATTTGCAAAAATGTTTAGTTGATAAAAAAGGAAGTTCGACAGAATCGCTTGCTTTAAAAGAGCAAATTTCGTTATTAAAAAATCAAATTTCGAGTTTAGAACAACAAAATCAAAGTTCGTTACAACAAGTAGAAAGTTTAACTGTTTTAACTCAAGGTGCAAGCGATAATATTAAGACTGTTATTGCTCAATTGAGTGAGAAAGATAAATATATTAATGGCGTTCGTGATGCAATGACACGTAAAGATTCTATTAATTTAGCTGTGGCATTTCATTTAAAAAGAGAATTAGCTGCTGGTATTCAAGATCAAGATATTCAAATAAATGTTGAAAAAACGGTTGTTTATATTTCTTTATCGGATAAATTAATGTTTTCGAGTGGTGGATTTACAGTTTCTGAAAAAGCAAAAGAAATATTAGGTAAAGTTGCTACTGTTATTCAAAATAGACCAGACATGCAAGTTATGGTAGAAGGTCATACTGATAATGTTGGTATCAATACTGCTTGTATGAAAGATAATTGGGATTTGAGTGCAAAAAGAGCTACGGCAGTTGTTCGAGTTTTGCAAGAAAAGTATAATATTGATCCAAGTAGATTAGTTGCTGCAGCAAGAAGTGAATTTGTACCTTTAGAATCAAACGAAACACTTGAAGGTAAAGCAAGAAACCGTAGAACAAAAATTATTATTCTACCTAAATTAGATCAATTTTTTGACATCTTAGAGCAAAAACCTGAGTAATAATTGAAAAATAACTTAAATAAAAAAGTCAGAAATTTTAAAATTTCTGACTTTTTTATTTTAACCCCAATTATTCACAAATTTTCTATTACAAAGCCAAACTACCCGCTATAATTGAAAATGCTCGAAATTTATTGGGTCAGTTGTAAAAGTTGAGGATTATAAAAACAATTCAATAAAGATTTTTTTGCATAAAACACCTGTATTGACGATAAAGTTTATCAACGGTGTGTGTAAGATTTTGTTGCGTGGTTAAGCAACAAATTTAGTAAATAATAACCGACTTGAAAATTCGATAGGATTTTCCTAAGTATGCCAAAACTTAGCAATGAATTTTACACGTTGTTGCCAATCCGTTTTTTTTTCAAAACTCTTTTAAAAAGCAAAATTCACTTATTATGAGTGGCTTTTGTGATTTTTTTATTAATTAAATTATCCTGTAAATTCTTCTTCTTCAATTATTGAAGTGTAGTTTAAATTAAATTTGTAGTTGTCCATAGTTTTTATTTTAATTAACGTTATAAATATATAATTATTTTTCCAAATACCTCTTAATTTTTTCTTAAATCTCTAAAAACCATTCTAGTTCCTTGATTTTTAAACATTAAGCCTTTATATTCAAATCTTTGAATGACTGACTCACCTATTGATCTGTTTGGGCTTTTTGTGAAATTATTCAACGTTCCGTTTTCATAAAATTTTACTTCTAAATCTTTAGGATGAGTTACTTCAAGAGTGTAATTGTTAAATATATGTAAACAAGTATGTGATTTAGTGTTCTCTACTCGCAACGAATATTTTTTTAATTCTTCTTTTTCTATCGAATATTTATTAGAACCTGATAGTTTTCGATTATGAGAAACTGAAATTTTTTTACCCTTATAGTTTTTGTTTATTTTCAATTCAGGTTCTTTACATTCTATTTCTTTTTTATTAACCTTAAACAATTGCAATTCATAATTTGATATTTCTTCTTTGTAATTTTCTTTCTCAAAAACAGTAGTAGAAAGATAATCAATACTTTTTTTAGTTTTACTTATTAAATCAAAAGACTCTCTTTCTTTTAGTACTATGAAATTTTCGTTTTTTTCATCAAAAGATATATCTACTTTATAAACATAATTCTCATAATATTTGCTAGAATCAATTGGTATATATTTTTCTAAATTATCTTCAATTTTTTCACATAATTCAGGAAAATATTTTTCATACATAGATTTAGATGTATTTAACCAAAGAGTTCGTATATCTTTTCGATTTTCTAAGTGCTCTGTACAATATATTATTGAACGTAATTGTTTATTAAAAATATCTGAAAATTGTTTTGATTTAACGATAGTTAGAAAAACTACTGATGTTGTTATTGTCGTTCCAATAGAGAAAAGTCCTTTAGAAATAATATCATAACCACCTATATTAGGTATGAAAGATAATGTAACTAATATTCCTCCCAATATTAATAATGGAAACCAAGAATAGTTCTTTATTACTTTTAAAGTGTCGTTTTTTAAGTCTTTTAAAAAATTAGGCATTCATATTAAATTTAATTTTAAAGGTGCAAATATATAATATTAAATTTTAATAAATAATAGTGTACATTTGTTTGGTTACAAAGTGTTAGTATAATAGATGATCAAATGGTTGGCAACGGTTTTATATCCACAGTTTCGCCAAAGCGATATTGTCGTGATATAAATCTGTTATAAAGTTAGATTAATTATTTTGCATTCACAAGCAAATCTGATAATTTTTTATAACTTTTCTCCAACTTTTATACCTGATCCAATTTATTTAGCTCAAAATTGAGCTACAATTAGTTCACGCATTTTTCTTTACTTTTAAAGGTGTTTGTGAACCACTTCGTTAGGTTCCTTTTACTAAAAAAAATCTATGTTCCCCAATTCTATTGGTATTTTGACTTTTCATAACGAAAACCTATGAATAATTCGGATTAAAAACACTTTGAAAAGTCAAAGTTATTTTTTTGCAGCAATAACGATCATTTCTACCAATAATTCAGGTCGAGCAATACGTGCTTCTACGCAAGCTCTTGCAGGTTGATGTCCGTCTGAAACCCAAGTATCCCAAATTTCATTCATCGCAGCAAAATCTTTCATGTCACGTAAGTAAATTGTAACCGATAAGATGTTATTTTTATCAGAACCTGCTTTTTGGAGTAGCTCTTCTACTTTTTCTAAGGTTGTAATGGTTTGCTCTTTAATATCTTTGGTGGCATCTTTTGCAGTTTGACCACAAAGATAAATGGTATTATTATGCACTACAATTCTACTCATTCTATGAGTACGGTCTATTCTGATAATTGACATTTTATTAGGTGTTAAATTCTTTATTAGAAAGTTAATAATCAAATTATTATTCAATTACAATAGGTTTGTCATTGTAAAAATCTAATACTTTAGATTTAAAAACAAAATTATATTTAGCGTTAATAACCGAAACCTTTGCGTTAAACAATCTGCTTTTTACTAAATCAAAATCAAAAGAATTCATTGCGCCTAATTTGTAACGTTCTTGTGATATGTTAAAAGATTCTTGTTGCGATGTTAGAGAGCTTAATGAAGATTCGTATTGTTTTAAAGAATTTTTTGCATCAAGATAAGCACGTTCTATGGTTGCTCTTAATTGTAATTTTTGGTCAATTAAATTTTGTTCAATTATTTCTTTGTTGATTTTTGCTTTGTTAATAGATGCTCTTCTTGATTTAGCATCAAATATGGTGTATCTTGCAGAAATACCGATACTGTGATTGTGGTTGTCGTCAAATTGGTTAACTATTTTTGGATAGTTATCATCTTTATTAAAGCTATAATTTAAAGCAGTATTTAATCCGTAGCTCATACTTATTGAAGGCTTTAAGCTTGTTTGAGATACTTTAATGCCTATTTCGGCATTTTCAATATCTATTTTAACTTTTTTAATTTCTGGTCTATTGTCTACAGCTTTATCATAAATACCTTTTGAATTGGAATATAAAAGTATTGCTTTATCTAAATTAATAACCACATCTTTAATATCAAAACCCTTAGTTGGTACTTGAATAATTTGTGCTAAATTGAGTAATGATAAATCCAAAGCATTTTCGGCTATTGTTAATTGTTCGTTATTACTGGCTAAAGTAGCTTGAATGTCTAACAAATTAACTCTTGGTTTTACACCAGCTTCAATAAGCTCATTCATTCTACTTAATTGAATGTTTGTAATTACTATTTGTTCTTTAGCAATTTTTATATTCTCTTTATTAAATAATGCATTTAGGTAACTATTGGCAATTTGTAGTGAAATGTTATTTTGAATAATTTCTAAATTTACAGTGTTTGATAGTACAGACTTATTAGCTTGCTCTATTAATAATTTATTTCTACCGCCATTATATAAATCAATTGAAGCCGAAACTCCAAGTCTATTTGAAGGGTTTAGTCTGTCGTATTTAGAGTTGATGTTGAAATTTTGTGATGCGTTTGCTGTTGCTAACGGAAGTAATCTTGACTTAGCAATAGTAATATCTTCTTTAGAATAATTGGTGTTTAATGCTGCTCTTTTTATACTAATATTGTTCTCTAATGCATAATCAACACATTCTTGCAAAGACCACTTTTTTTGTGAAAAGCCAAAAGTGATGCTTAAAATAAAAAAGCTTAACGTTATAATTACTCGTATCATATTCTAAAATTTATATTAGTATGACGATGGTGATATATTTATGTTACACTTTTTTTATTTTTTTTATATTTCTTAATCAATAAATAGATGCCAATTGCTAAAAAAAGATATGGAAATATCATTAAATACAGTATGCCAGAGTTAAGGCTTTCTGCCATTTTACTGTCGCCATTTTGAACTACAGCTTTACACATAGCACATTGCGAATAGCTTGTTGAAGATAAAATAATAAATAGAATAATAATTTTATAGCGCATAATAAGGTTTTATCATTAAGTAAACTATAACACCAGTTACGGCAACATATAACCATAATACAAAGGCGTATTTTGCTATTTTTTTATGACGAATAAAGTCGTTTTGTAGCGCTCTTGCAAAAGCAAATAAAACAATAGGAACTACTGCAATAGATAAAATAATATGCGATATTAAAATAAAAAAATAAATAGATTTAATTGCTCCATCTCCACCAAAGTGCGTGTCATTTGAAGTGGCATGATAAAGTATGTATAATATTAAAAACAATAAGGTTAAGCTCATTGCGACTTTAATTAATAGTTCATGTAATTTACGATTCTTGTTTTTAATTGCCCAAATAGCAGTGACTAAAACAATAGCGGTAATGGCATTTATAGTTGCATAAATTGGTGGTAAAAAAACAGGTAGTTCAATGTCTAACTTTACTTTAAATAAAGAAGCTACAACGATTGGTATAACGATAGATAAAAAAGTAATTATTTTGTTGTATTTTTTTGTAGTGTCCAAAATGTTGATGTTTAATTATTTTTTATGTTTAAATAAAGGTACATTAGAACAAGCTTCGCCGTACATAACACTTGTTGCTACATGCACTAACTTTTGTGCTAATTGAATATATGCAGTTTCTGGCACGGGTTTTTTAGTACAACCTTTTATCAGAACATGTTTGCCTCTATATTGTTCTTCATCTAGTTTTGAAATTATTTCGGTATATAGAACGGTTTCAATAGTATTTAAATCTCCAACAACAATTCGATTAGTAAATTGTGAAAGGTTTACTGTTATTAGTAAATACGCCCAAGATGGTATTATGGCATCGGCACTACAATGTAAAGCAACAAATGCGTTTTTGTATTGACTCCAATTATGATTTTTTACAAATTCTCTAAAATCTTTTTCTTTTAAAATGATGTCGTTAAACAGCCATTTTTTTATGTCAAAAGAAATTCTTTCCCCTTGAGGATAAAAAGCTTCTAAATCAATACTGATTAATTTACTGTTCTGAATTCTATTAATAATTTCCATATATAAAATAACTTTAAAAAGTAAAACTTATAAAAACCCCAATTCTAATTTTGCTTCTTCGCTCATTAAACCTTGATGCCAAGGTGGATCAAAAGTAATTTCAACGTCGGCATTATTAACTTTTGGTATTGTTTTTATTTTTTCTTCAACTTCAACAGGTAAGGTTTCTGCCACAGGGCAATTAGGTGTTGTTAAAGTCATTAATATTTTTACATCATTGTCTTCATTTACTAAAACATCGTAAATTAAACCTAATTCATAGATGTCTACAGGTATTTCGGGATCAAAAATTGTTTTGATCATTTCGATGATTTTTGGACCTAAATCTTCAACTACGTTATCACTCATTTGTTATTAAGAATAAATTTAAATAACAAAAGTAATGAATTTAAATAATAAAAGATTCAAAAATTAAAATATTGATTATAATCTTTATTTTTGCAGTTAATTATATACCATGAAAAAGTTAAAAAATAGTGAACTTAACCGAAAAAATGTGGCAGCATTTAAAGAGTCAAAAAAAACACCAATTATTGTAATTCTTGATAATATTAGGAGCTTAAATAATATTGGTTCTGTTTTTAGAACAAGTGATGCATTTTTAATTGAGAAAATTTACTTGTGTGGCATTACGGCAAAACCGCCTCATAAAGACATTCATAAAACTGCTTTAGGCGCTACAGATTCGGTAGATTGGCGGTATGTAGAAGATACCTTAGAATTAATTAAAGATTTGCAGCAGCAAGGTGTTAAAACAATAGCAATAGAACAAGCCGATAAAAGTGTAATGCTTCAAGATTTTACTCCTAAAAAAAATACAAAATACGCCATTATTATGGGTAATGAAGTTCAAGGTGTACGGCAAGAAGTAGTTAGTAAAGCCGATTATGTAGTCGAAATTCCGCAATATGGCACAAAACATTCCTTAAACATATCTGTAACTACTGGTGTGGTTTTGTGGGATTTGTTTAAAAAAATAGTTTTGTAAATTAAGCTGAATTATTTATAGAAAAAATCTATGAATATTTATAATTAAAAAAGACTGCTAATTTATAAGCAGCCTTTTTCTAACCAAAACCAAATATAAAAGGCAATAAAAGCTGCCTTTTAAATTTTAAAACAAATAAATTTATTTTTTTATTATAATTTTTACTGTTGCTGTATTATCTGCACTTATTTTTACAAAATATTGACCAGAAGTAAGTGTGGTTGTATTTATTTTAGCGTCGATGCTATTTAAGTTTTTGTTCAATATAATTCTTCCAGTAATATCGATAATAGATACGTTTGTTAATGTAATATTGTCGTTGTTTTTAACAGTAAAAAAATCATTTACTATTGTAGGGTAAATTTTTATTGAGGTGTTAAAAAAATCATCATTAATAGATGCGGATGAGTTGGTTGCCATGTCAACATTATCAATAAGCATATAATCGCCAGCGTTTTGTTCTAAAACAAAAGCAACATAAATATTTTGACCAATATAGCTGCTTAAATCAACAAAATGAGGTGTAAAATCAAAAGCTACAAGGTCAGATTCTAAATAAGTTTGCTCAATTGTAAAATCGGCATGTGTAGTTTGTGAATTGGTTGAAATTCGAATAGTATAAACAGAATTGGTAACCGATTCAGAAAAATCAGATATAGCAAAAGATAACATTGGCTTTGTAACATCAACTGTAAATTGAGGACTTACCAGCCAGTCTTCAGAAGTTTGACCTGTTGGTATTGCGTCATTTGGTCTACACATTGCTACATCGTTTCCGTAACGTGTCCAGTTGTGATAGCCATCATCTCCTAAGCCATTTGTGCCAACAAAAGTTGTCCATCCAGTAGGAGGAAAGGAAGCGCCATTAAAATCTTCAGTTAATTGTGCATTTATTGTAAATGCAGATAGTAAAGTAATCATTAAAAATAATGTTGTTTTCATTTTGTTGTTGTTTAATATAATGAGTGTTAATTGTTTATTCTAAAATGGTGTATTCAAATTGTGGAAAACCTCTAACGCCATCTTGATTTACAAGTGCTGTAAATTTTATTTTATAATAGTTGTCGTCAGGATCTTTTAAAATGTAAAAGCGGTCATTGTAAACTGACCTTGTAAATATGTTTCTCCAATTGCTGCCAATCGTTGTTTGGTCGTTAGTAAAATTAGTTTCATTAACATCTGTTAATTCAAAATTATCATAATTCAGCTCGTTAGTATTGCTTTGTTGGTAAGAAGCTACATTGCCTTTTCTGTTATGGATAATAAAGTCAGAATAAATATAACTTCCATATGCTGGATTTGAAATTACATAAGTAAAAGGCGCAAAACATAAATCCCAATTGTCTTTTTGAGGTTCAATATCAACGGTGTTTTCAGTATCAAAACTAAAATGTATAAAATTGTATAAGTTGTCTTTTGCAATGAAAATTTCTTGATGTGTGGTGTCTTCAATATTTGCATATTGTAAAGTGTAGCCATCTCCATTTTTAAGAATTCGTATTTTTTTCCAACCTCTAAACGAACCTTGCATGTCTACACTACCAGTATTTGGTGTGTAAAGACCTATTTTTGAGCCCATGTTTAGTAGGTAAACTTTGTTTTCGGAATCAGTTTCTGAAATTTCGTCTATGGCAGTTTCTGTAACATCGCCATTAATAGCATCAACATAATTGGCATTTTCTGGATTGCCATTACTCACTAAGACTTCAGTTTGCATGTTTGTCAACACCGATTCTGGTACGGTATCAATATCTGTATAATTGGTTGCTTTCGTTGCCATAAATATAGATCCGTTTAGGCTAACTCTAAATTCATTACCGCAATAAAAGCCTAAATCCCAAGTGTCTCTTTGTATAACTGTTGATGTTTGATTGCTTAAATCAACAAACACTTGATTGCCTTCGTTTGGACCTCCAACTTCTGGTTCAAAATCTCCTCCGATTGATGCAGAAGAATTAAGTAAAAGATTTGAATTGCCTTGAATACTTGATGTAGCGTGTGTAATTTCAATTATTTTAAAGTTGATAAAAACATCATTGCCCATTAAGTTTGGATTTAGTTTTTTAAAAGTGAAAGTTTTTTGAGATTCGCCTTTGTTTATCGGAATGGTAATTCTGTTATTTTCAGCTGCTGGAATGGTTAAGTAATCAACTCCATAAACAGCAATATTATTTGTGACTTCAATAACCAAAGTGCTATTTTCATTTGCGGTATTAGAATAGATTAGTTTAATGTTTTCTTGGTCTGAAATATTTTGAATATTTAGAGATAAGTTATCAAAAGCAATAACAAAAGGATCTTGTTCTAAAATAGGATCTTTGCTACAAGATGTTATAATTAATAAGAATGAACTCAATACTAAAAAGGATTTATATATATTTTTCATTTTATTTGTGTTTAAAGTTATATGTAAGTTTAATAAAGTATGATCTGCCATAAGCCATATCTATAGCGATGGGTTGAGCTTCATGTCCGCCGCCAATAAAAGCAGTTGATGCTATTTTGGTTACGTTTAATATATTTCTAACACCTAAATTGGTTTCTATTTTTTTGTTAAAAAACGATTTTTTTACTGTTGCATCTAACCAACCAAATGCATTTGTAGTTCCTTTTGAATAAACTTCATTTCCGTCATTGTCAAACTTGCTAAAAACATAAGATTCAATTTTTCCATTGTATTTATAGGTTAATGAAAAAGCGGTGTTTATTTTTCGATAGTTGTAAAAGATGCTTGTATTTAGATTTGGTGTAAATAAATATTTTTCATTATTAGCATTTGCGCTGTTTAAGTATTGTTTTATTCCACTATAAGTAAAACCTAAATTGATTTTAAAATCATTAATCGACAAGCTGTTGTTTAATGAAAAATTTAAAGTATTGTATTTGTTAATATTAACATAACTGTAAGTATCTCTTGGGTTATTGCTCACTAAGAGTAAAGTTATTTTATCTTTTAAATCGATGTAACCAATACTTAGTTTGTTAGTTAATTTTGTATTGTCGTTTAGCCAAGTTTTCTTTTTTAAATGCGTAAATAAACTATAGCCTTTTTCTGATGATAAATTTTCATTTCCAAACACATCATGCGAAGGATGTAAAAAACGTTCAAATAATTCAGTGTAATTTGGTGTTCTATTTGCAGAGCCAGCAATAAATCGTAATTCCACATTTTTATCAAAAATATATTTAGAACTTAATGAGTATGTAAATTGCGTATCAAAAGTGTTTGATAAAGAAATACGAGCGCCAGGTCTTACAGAAAATTTAGGGTTAAATACATATTCGGCTGATGTAAAAAAGTCATATGTGTGTAACTTTTGTGTTTCTATATCGCCTTCAATTAGCGATAGCTCTGTTCCCAAACCTTTTTCTAATACAATATCAAATCCAATTTGTTGGTTGAATTTTTTAGTACTTATTATATTATTTAAAGTGCCTTTTGTGGTAAATACTGTTCTTGATTTATATTCGTTGTTTTGTTCATTATCTTTTTCGTTACTCCTTATATAATAGGTGTATGAGTTTAGTTTTTTTGTTTGTGATTGATAAGATAGATATAAATCGTATTTTTTATTTGTATTAAAAACACCATTAAAACTTAAATTATGTATAAAGCGTCTGTTTGTATAAATTCGATCTAAAGCAGTTGGGTTGTCAGTATCTGTTGCAGCAATGTGATTTAATTCAACTATTTGGTTGTATCGTTGAATGGTTTCATTTAGATAATCAAACTTGTAAAAAGCGCTAAGTTTATTTTTTTTATAATTTAATAATAATTTTATGTTGTTGTTTTCTTTAGGTAGCCAATCATGACCTCGTAAATCTTCTTTATCATAAATTTCGCCTTTTCTACCGTTCCAAAAACCAGCAAAGTCGTTTCTTGAATACGCCAAACTTGAATATAAATTTTTATTGATATTATAATCAACTTTAAGTGATTGAATATGTTTTCCTTTGTTAAACCACTCGTATTCGTTGCCTACAGTTTCCTCTTGTATAGCGGTTTTAATTTTTATTTTTGATGTTGATTTTTTTTTAGTGATGATGTTAATAATTCCAGCAACTGCATTAGAACCGTATTGAACGCCCATTGACCCTTCTACAATTTCTATCTGTTCAATGTCATCTAAATTTATTAGTGTCAGATCAATATTATTACCAATACCTTCTTCGTTTATTACAGGAATATTGTCAATTAATATCTTTACATATTGGCTATCAAAACCAAAAAGGCTTACGCCTGATTTTCCACTTTTTGTATTTGGATTTATTGAGATGTTAAGTGTTTGGTTTAGCAAATCAGCTAAATTATTTGCAGCATTTTGCTCAATAGTTTTGGTGTTAATAACCGTAACGTCAAAAACAGATTTTTTAACCGATTGCTTAGAATATTGACCAGTAATTACGATTTCTTCTATTTTTTGAATGCTATCTAAATCAGAGGTGTTTTTTATTTGGGCTACTGTAATTGTGCTAATAAATAATGCGATAAAAAAAATAATTATTTTCATTGATTAGTTTTGTTAAGGGCAAAATTATAAACAAACTGAAATTAATTATAACGATAAAAGATTTTTAAGTATCTTCTTGTTATAAAATTGTACATTTGTACTTTAAAAGAATTAAATTATATATATATATCTTATAATCAATATTTTAAACAAATATATAATCTCATTTAATTGTAAATAATTGTAAATAATGCAAAATAATATCAAAAGCAAGTATGAAAAACAACTCTAAAAGTTTTTTTAAAGATATACAGATTGAAGAAGGTTTTTCTCTTTTAAAATTTCAAAATACAGGTGGTGATAAGCAATCGTTTCTTAAAGAAGTGAGTAGCGATTATATTCAATTCTTTTTTTGTATTAAAGGTAGTGGAAAGTTAATTTTTAATAATGGACGATACGGTATTGATGTTTTAGAAAACAAATCATTAGTTCTGTATAATCCGCTTCAAAATTTACCTATAAATATTGATGTCAATTCAAACTCTAAAATTATAACGTTATTAATTTCTATAAAAAAATTTCATTCATTTTTTTCAAATTTCGCAACCTATATTACTTTTTTAAAAGATGAAAACAAAAGCAAAAAATATTATTCAGCTAAAGATTTACAACCAGGAGAATTGGTAGTTTTAAATCAAGTATTTAAATATAATTTACATGCTTCGTTAGAAAAGCTATACACAAAAGGAAAGGTTTATGAGTTGTTGAGTTTGTATTTTAATTTTTCAGAAGATGGTGATATTGATAGTTGTCCTTTTTTAGAAAATGAAGAAAATGTAGATAAGATTAAAAAATCAAAAGAAATTATTATTGAAAGAATGACTGATCCACCATCTTTAAATGAGCTTGCCGCTGAGGTTGGTTTATCCTTAAAAAAACTGAAAGACGGTTTTAAGCAAATTTATGGAGAAACGATATTTAATTTTTTATTGGAGTATAAATTAGATTATTCAAGAAAATTATTAGAATCAAAAAAATATAATGTAACAGAAATTAGTAGTTTAATTGGATATAGTACTTCAAGTCACTATATTGCGGCCTTTAAAAGAAAATTTGGAACAACGCCAAAAAAATATTTAGGTAAACTATAACGTATAATGCAATATAGCTATAATAAGCAAGAAAAATTAAAGAGTAGAAAGTTCATTAAAGAATTGTTTGAAAACGGACAGACACTTTCGGTTTATCCTTTACGTTTGGTATATTTAAAGAAAGAACATGACGGATTGTACGCTTTAAAAATGAGTGTTTCTGTGTCAAAACGTAATTTTAAATTAGCCGTTAGCCGTAATAGAATTAAGCGTGTAATGCGTGAAGTTTATAGATTAAACAAGCATTATTTATATAATAATTTGGAACATAAATATGTGTTTATGTTTATTTATTTAGGAAGAAAAGAAGTAGAATATCAATTATTGGATAGTAAAATGAAAGCTTTATCTAAGCTTTTTATAAATAAAATTAAAAATAATTAATTATGAGTATTGAAAGAGCTTTAAATAAGCGAAGTAATTCAGCTTGTGAATTGTGTGCAGCAACCGAAAAATTATCAGTTTATGAAGTTGCACCTGTAACCGAAGTTGAAGAAAAGAATTGTATTCTGACTTGTGAAACATGTAAAACGGCATTAAATAGTTTAGAAGATTTAGACGAAAACCATTGGCGTTGTTTAAATGATAGTATGTGGAGCGAATTTCCAGCAGTACAAGTTACGGTTTGGCGTTTGTTGTATCGTTTAAAATATCAAAAAGCAGCTTGGGCAAATGATTTGATAGATATGATTTATTTAGAAGAAGCAAATATAGAATGGGCAGAATTAACAGGCGATCATATTGATCCGTCAACTAAAATTATACATAAAGATTGTAATGGAAACATTTTAAATAATGGAGATTCGGTTGTGTTAATTCAAGATTTAAAAGTAAAAGGCGGCGGTTTTACGGCAAAACGTGGCGAAGGTGTTCATAGAATTTCATTGGTACATGATAATGCAAATCATATTGAAGGTAGAGTAGGCGATCAACATATTGTGATTTTAACTCAATATGTAAAAAAGACAAAATAAAAAAAGTAGTATGTAACTAAAAAAAGCATTCCATTTATTAATAAATGGAATGCTTTTTTTTGAAATAGAATTTGATTAAGTGCTAAATTTTTATTTTTGTCTAACGTCTAACGTCTAACGTCTAACGTCTAACGTCTAACGTCTAACGTCTAACGTCTAACGTCTAACGTCTAACGTCTAACGTCTAACGTCTAACGTCTAACGTCTAACGTCTAACGTCTATTTAATTCCTAGTTTCTTTTTCATGCTTTTAGATAAAGCGTCTTTATGAATTTGAATATTCATTGTTTTATATCTTACATAAGGAAAAGAAGCATAAAAATAACCATCACATTGATTGTAAGTTGTTCCCCAAGAATTTTTAACAATAAAATATTTAGTGCCTTTTTGATCTTTTACCATACCTGTAATATGCATTCCATGATCGTCAGTAGTAGTTTGTTCGTCAAACGCATCTTGACGTTCTTGTTGAGTAACAATTTTTTCTTTTACAGGTTGCATAAACGCATTACTAATTTTTTCTGCACCATTTTGACTAAAAAACACATCGTCTTTTCCTTTTTCTTTAATAGTGCTTTGGTCTTCAGGTAAAATAGCAAGTGCATCTCTCGAAGAAAAACCTTTTTCTGAAACATCTGCGCCCCAAGCAAAGGTAAATCCTTTATCAATAGCGCCTTCCATAATGCCCATAAATTCATCTAAAGGCACATTGTAACATGATTGCAATGCCCAATTGTCTTGTACTTCTAAAACGAATTTTTCATAAAACGGATGATGTGTATACGATGTAATACTAATGTAGTCATCCATATTTAAATCTAAATGTTTTGCGTATGATTTAGGTGTATATGTAACACCATCTACTTGAAAAGTAAAATTTTCAGTGTTTTCAGGAATATCTCCTAAGTAAGCATCTACTACGTTTGTAAAAGCTTTTTTCCAACTTTTGGTAAGTTTTCCGCCTTGAGGTTTTTTTACAAAAACTTTAAGCATGGCAGCCAATGCTTGTTCCATTTCGGCATGTTTGTGTTTGTCAGAACCATATTCTAATCCCGAATATGCAGATTCTGGTACAATTCCAAATCGTTTAATTACCCATGGTATGTCATGAAAAGCACCACCTTCACCAAAATTAAAAGTTCCGTACATACGTAAGTAATTTTCTGCTTTACCTATATATGCATTACGAGCGATAAACATTTCAGATAAATTCACAGGTTCGTGTCCTTTACGAATCATTTCTGATTCCATAAAAGATAATGAAGAAAAACTCCAGCAAGTACCAGTTCTATTTTGATTTTCAACAGGTGTTGCTTCTAAATCTTTTAATAGTGTAAATTCGTATTGGCTACCTTGTTTGTTTGTAAAAGGTTTGTTGTTTTCTGTTTTTAGCTTTCTATTGGTTGTGAAGTCTTGTGATTGTGCAATAAAACTAAATAAAAATAAAGTGATTGCAAAAATGTATTTTGTCATTTTGGATGTTATTTTATAATTAAAAGGTAAATATACTGTAAAATTTATTAATTATTTTTTAAAATCAAAAAATTAACATTATTTATCGCCTGTTCATATACATCATAATATAGTAGACTAAAGTAACTATAGAAGATATTGCCGAAACAACATAAGTTCTTGCCGCCCATTTTAAAGCGTCTTTTGCGCCATATTGTTCGTCTGGAGTAAGCATGTTTTTGTTTTCTAACCAAGCCAAAGCTCTATTGCTTGCATCGTATTCTACTGGCAATGTAACCAAGCTAAAAACAACTGTAGTTGCAAAAAGTAAAATGCCAAGTAATAACAGTTGTGGAAAAATATTGACTAAAAAAATACCGCCAATTAAAGCAAACTGCGCAATTTTGCTAGATATATTTACTGTTGGAACCATTTTGCTTCTAAATTGTAGCCAAGAATATCCAACAGCGTGTTGAATTGCATGACCGCATTCGTGAGCAGCAACGGCAGCAGCAGCAGCATTTCTTTGATTATATACTGCTTCACTTAAATTTACGGTTTTGTCTAACGGATTATAATGATCGGTTAATCTTCCTTGTACCGAAATAACTTTTACATCATAAATGCCATTGTCCGTTAACATTTTCTCAGCTATTTCTCTTCCGCTTAAGCCATTTTGAAGATTTAGTTTTGAATATTTAGCAAATTTGCTTTTTAAGCGTTGTTGAACAATTCCGCCAAGTAATGCAATTGCTCCCATTAAAATATAACCAGTAGTGCTTCCTAATATCATTTTTTTATTTTTTTATCAAAGTTAGTATTTTTTATTTAATCATCAAATTTATACTATTTTTACAACATTAATTATACCATATTATTATAAAAGACAAAATGGCAATAAAACCTAATATTTTACTTATATATACAGGTGGAACTATCGGAATGGTAAAGGATTATAAAACAGGTGCATTAAGAGCATTTGATTTTAATAATTTACGAAGTAGAATACCCGAATTGAATCAATTAGATTGTAATATAAAAACAATTAGTTTTGAAGAACCTATAGATTCTTCTAATATGAATTTAGATAATTGGGCTGCTATCGCTACGATTATTGAAACAAATTACCAATTGGCTGATGGTTTTGTGGTTTTAACTGGTAGTGATACCATGTCGTATACTGCTTCAGCAATCAGTTTTATGTTAGAAAACTTGTCAAAACCTATAGTTTTTACAGGTTCGCAATTGCCAATAGGTGATTTAAGAACAGACGCTAAAGAAAATTTGATTACAGCAATTCAAATAGCGTCTTTACAAGAGAATAATGCGCCAAAGATACAAGAGGTGTGTTTGTATTTTGAATATAAGTTATATAGGGCAAACAGAACTACTAAGATTAATGCAGAACATTTTGAAGCCTTTAATTCGCCTAATTACCCTGCAATAGCTGAAAGTGGTGTGCATTTAAAGGTGCAAAATCATTTATTGCATATTGCGGATGACAAAGAATTAGTGGTACGTAAAAAATTTAATAATAATGTGGTTGTTTTAAAACTGTTTCCAGGAATATCAAACCATGTAATTCAAACAATTCTTAATATTAAAAATCTCAAAGGGGTTATTTTAGAAACTTATGGTTCAGGCAATACATCAACAAATAAAGAGTTTATTAACTTGCTATCAAAAGCTATTAATAAAGGCATTTATATAATAGATGTAACACAATGTGTTAGTGGTAGCGTTAGTTTAGGTCAGTACGAAACAAGTACGCATCTTAAAGAATTGGATGTAATAAGTGGAAAAGATATCACTACTGAAGCAGCAATAACTAAGTTAATGTATTTGTTAAATCAAAATTTAACTAAAAAAGAATTTAAAATATTTTTTGAAAAATCTTTAAGAGGAGAAATGTCTGATATTTAGTTGTTTATGTGTGTTTAAGAATGTGTTTGTTAAAAAAGAAAGTAAAATAAATTTTATTAAATAAAATATTTTTTGTTACTTGGCAGTCTTAACAATCAATTATTGTTAAGGAGAGGTGGCCGAGTGGCTTAAGGCGCACGCTTGGAAAGCGTGTTTATGAGAAATTGTAACAAGGGTTCGAATCCCTTTCTCTCCGCAGTAATATTTGTTATAAATGTAAAAGTGAATTTAACCGTTAATAAAATAATAATTAAAAACTCAAATTTAAAAATGAAAAAATTATCTACAATCCTGTCTATTACTGGTGTAATGTTATTAGGAACAGTACAAACTTTTGCTCAAGAAGCTGCGGCTGGAGGTGATGAAGGTTTCTCAATGCAATTGTTAAAAAAATACTTTATAGAAGGTGGACCTTTCTTTATGGGTATTGTATTATTAGCTTTAATTTTAGGGTTGGCAATAGCAATTGAACGTATTATCTATTTAAATTTAGCTTCTCAAAATACAGAGAAATTAGTAAGTAGTATCGAAGATGCATTAGCAGATGGTGGTGTTGAAGCGGCAAAAGATGTTGCTCGTGATACAAAAGGACCAGTTGCATCAATTTTTTATCAAGGTTTAAAAAGAGTTGCAGATGGCGAAGGTGTTGAAGCAGCTGAAAAAGCTGTAGTTGGTTATGGTGGTGTACAAATGGGTTTATTAGAAAAAAATATTTCTTGGTTATCTTTATTTATTGCCTTAGCACCGATGTTAGGGTTTATGGGTACCGTAATTGGTATGATTGGTGCTTTTGATTCTATTCAAGCAGCAAATAATATTGCACCAGCAGTTGTTGCAGGTGGTATTAAAGTAGCATTATTAACTACAGTATTTGGTTTAGTAGTAGCAATTATATTACAAATTTTATATAATTACATTGTATCAAAAGTAGATAGTATCGTAAACGGAATGGAAGACGCTTCTATTTCATTAGTAGATTTATTAGTTAAATATAAAAAATAAAAGACAGATGAAAGTTTCAAAAATTTTAAAAGCTGTTTCTTTCGTTATTGCTGTTATTGCTGTATATTTCTTTGTACAGGTTTCAACTAATGGTGATGGTGTCGAAGGAGATGTAGAAGCTTTAAATAGTGCAGTAGCTGGCTTTATCAGCTTTACAAATATACTTTTGTATTTAACTGCAATAATTATAATTGTGTTTGTAGTATTAGACATTGTTAAGCATCCAGCTAAACTTAAAAAATCGCTTATTGGTTTAGGTATATTTGTAGCTCTTTATTTTGTTGCTTATGCTTTAGCAGGCGATGGCGAAGTAGTAACAAGTGATAAGGTAATTAAAGCAGGAAGTGATTTGTCTAAAAAAGTAAGTACAGGTATTATTTTCAGTGCAATACTTGGTGTAATTGCTTTTGGAGGATTTATTGTAGATTCAGTTAAATCACTAATAAAATAATTTAAGCATGGCAAAAAGAGATATACCAGAAATTAATGCAGGTTCAATGGCAGACATTGCCTTTTTATTACTAATATTTTTCTTAGTAACTACTACGATGAATTCAGATACTGGTATTTCTCGTAAGTTACCAGAAAGACAACCTGAAAACATTGATCCTCCAGTTTTAAAAGAGAAAAATGTTTTTATTGTAATGTTAAACCGTACTGGCGAAATTTTAGTTGAAGGTGATACTTACATGACTGTTGACCAAATTAAAGATGAAGCAATTAAGTTTTTAGATAATGGTGGTGGTAATGGTAAAGATGGTAACCCTTGTGATTATTGTAAAGGAAAAAAAGACCCAACATCGTCTGACCATCCTAATAAAGCTATTATTTCTTTAGGTAGTGCAAGAGGTACTGATTACGGAAAGTATATTGCAGTGCAGAATGAATTGGTTGCTGCTTATAATGAACTTAGAGATAAAGCTTCGGAAGCTAAATATGGCGTTTCTTTTAAAAAATTGAAAGAAGCCTCTGAAGAAAGTGATATTTCTAAATCTAAAAAAGAATCACTTAAAGAAAAAATCAAGACTATTAAGGAGATGTATCCTATGATATTATCTGAACAAGAACCAGTAAAATAAGAATATTATGTCTAAATTTAATAAAAAGAAAAAAGATATGCCTGCTGTAAATACAGCATCGTTACCAGATATTGTATTTATGCTTTTATTCTTCTTCATGGTTACTACAACAATGCGTGAAACTGATTTAAAAATCAAACCACCTGTATTGCCAGAAGCTACTGAGGTAAAAAAACTAAAACAAAAGAATTTAGTAAGTTTTATTTACGTTGGTAAATCATTGAAAGATGGTGTTAAAGGCGATAGAATACAGTTAAATGATAAAATATCAACGGTTAAAGATATTAAGAATTTTATTTTAGATAAAAGAGAATCAGTTTCTCAAAATGAAGTAAATAGATTAATAACTTCAATTAAAGCAGATGTTGATAGTGAAGTAGGTACTATTTATGATATTAAAGAAAAATTAAGAGATATTAATGCATTAAAAATTAATTATTCTGCAACTCAAGTTGATAGAAAATAAATTTTTATTCTAACTAATAATTTTAAGGCAATCATTTAATTTTGATTGCCTTTTTTTACACTATTGATGAAGCAAGTATTGTATATTTTTATTCTATTCTCATTTTTTACTCAAGCTCAAAGTAAAAAAGATTCATTAAACTTGCCCAAATACACCTATTTAGAAGATCAATTTTTTGCTGGTGTTACTTATAATTTATTAAGAAATACACCAAAAAGCATCAAATTAAGAGGTTTTTCAAATGCTATGTTTATAGGTTATATTAGAGATTTACCTTTTGATAAAAATAGAAATTATGGTTTGGCAATGGGTTTAGGTTATAGTTATAATACGTATTTTCATAATATGAAAATTGTTGAAATTGATAATCAAACGTATTTTAGTGATTTTGAAGATATTGATGATTATAGCTCTAATAAATTGATATATCATACTATAGATTTGCCTTTTGAATTTAGATTTAGAAAATCAACTTACGATACAAATAAATTTTTTAGATTCTACTTTGGTTGGAAACTGTCTTACGTTGTTTATCACAAATCTCAATTTAATCTTAATATAACTGAAACTAAAAAATACGGTAATTTTAATGATTTTAAAAAATTGCAGTATGGAGTAACTGCATCTATTGGTCATGGTACTTGGAATGGTTATTTTTATTATGGTCTTACCAATTTGTTTGAGAATGTTCAATTTAATGATGAGGAAACATTAAACACAAAAAGTTTAAAGTTTGGGTTAATTTGGTATATTTTGTAGTAATTTTAGTGTAATTGGTATTAAATAATATACAATAAACTGTGTGGTTACACCTAAAATAAAACCCAAATAAATCTCTAAATTACTGTGAGCCTTTAGTTTTAAACGAGAATAGGCTATTAAGCCGAATACTATAAAAAGTGTAGAAATTATGATTAGTATCTGAATTTTAAAATGATAACTAATTAAAATTACAAAGCCTGTTAAACCACCAATAGCTAATGTGTGTAAGCTTGTTTTTACTTTGAAGTGGAATAATACAAAAACTAAAAATAAAGCTAATGAAGCGCCAAAAAACGACAAGGATAATAAATTCATTATTTTTATTTCTAATAATCGAAAAGCTAATAATGAAGTAATGGCGGCAAAGAAAAATATGGGTAATTTCCGTTCTTTAATAGTTTTTAAGTGAAAATCTTCAATTCTATTTCGTTTTTTTAAGATAAACAAAAATAATATTGGTATTATATAAGTACTAATAAACACAACCGTTAACACTTTGTATTCAAAATTTTTGGGTAAATATTTTGGTGTTAGTATAAAATAAAACAGTGTGCTTATTGTAGAAAACAGTACAGGATGTAATGTGTAAGATATTATTTTCTCAAATTTCAAATTACATTTCTTTACGTAACCTTGCTACAGGTAAATTTAGTTGTTCTCTATATTTAGCTACAGTTCGTCTTGCTATTAAGTATCCTTTTTCTTTAAGCATTTCGGCTAATTTTTGATCGGTATATGGTTTTTTCTTACTTTCGTTAGTAATAATTGTTTCTAATATTTTTTTAATTTCTTTGGTAGAAACATCTTCTCCGTCAGAATTTTTCATAGATTCTGAAAAGAAAAATTTAATCAATTTTGTTCCGTAAGGTGTATCGACATATTTACTATTTGCTACACGAGAAATTGTAGAGACATCCATGTTTATTTTATCAGCAATGTCCTTTAATATCATTGGTTTTAACTTGCGCTCGTCGCCAGTTAAAAAATACGCTTCTTGATGATGCATAATCGATGACATTGTTAGCATTAAGGTTTGTTGCCTTTGTTTAATTGCTTCAATAAACCATTTTGCAGAATCTAATTTCTGTTTAATAAATAAAACAGTATCTTTTTGTTGTTTGGTTTTTTTCTTAGTTTCAGAATATCCTTTTAACATGTTGTTATACTGTGGCGATACGTGTAACTGTGGTGCGTTTCTTGAATTTAAAGTCAATTCAAGCTGATCTTCAACAATACGAATGCTAAAATCGGGTACTATTTGCTCAACTATTTTGGTATTGCCAACAAAAACGCCTCCAGGTTTAGGGTTTAATCTTGAAATTTGATAAATAGCATCTTTTAACTCGTCTTCTGTAATATCAAATTTTTTGATTAGTTTTTTAAAATGTTTTTTTGCAAAACTATCAAATGATTGTTCTAATATTTTAATGGCTAAAATTCGTGCTGGTTTTTCTTTTTTTCTTTTTAATTGAATAATTAGACATTCTTTTAAATCTCTTGCTGCAACTCCAGATGGATCTAAATCTTGAATTCTAAGCAGTACTCTTTCTACTTCCTTCTCATCGGTATAAACATTATCGGTAAAAGCTAAATCATCAACAATATCAATAATTTCTCTACGCATATAGCCGCTATCATCAATACTTCCTACTAAAAATTCAGCTATTTGACGATCTTTTTCGTTTAATCTAAAAGTGTTTAATTGTGATTTTAAATGTTGGTGAAATGATTTTCCTGCAGCATATGGTATCGTTTTATCATCATCATCAGCACTGTAATTATTTGATTTTGTACGATATGTAGGTATTTCATCATCGTTAATATACTCATCAATATTTACATCGTTTTCAGCGTCATTTTCATAGTCGTCGTTATTGTCAAACTCATCTTCAGCTTTTTCTTCTTTTCCGCTTTCTAAAGCTGGATTTTCATCAATTTCTTGTGCTAATTTTTGTTCAAAAGCTTGTGTAGGCAATTGAATTAACTTCATCAGCTGTATTTGTTGAGGAGATAATTTTTGAGATAATTTAAAATTTAAATTTTGTTTTAGCATGTTTTTTATGGCATTAGACTATTTATCAAAAATACAATTTTTTATTGCTATTACCAATATGCTATTCAAAAATATAATTTGTTTTGTTAAAAAGATTAAAAATCAGCATTTTGGGGTGTTCTTGGAAAAGGAATAACATCACGAATATTACTCATACCAGTAACAAATAAGACCAATCGTTCAAAACCTAAGCCAAAGCCACTATGTACTGCAGTGCCAAATTTTCGGGTATCTAAATACCACCACATTTCTTTTTCGTCAATATCTAAAGCTTTCATCTTTTCTTTAAGTACATCTAAACGTTCTTCTCTTTGCGAACCACCAACAATTTCGCCAATTCCAGGAAATAAAACATCCATTGCTCTTACTGTTTTTCCATCATCATTCATACGCATGTAAAAGGCTTTAATATTTGCTGGATAATCAAATAAAATTACGGGGCATTTAAAATGTTTTTCTACTAAAAAACGCTCGTGTTCTGATTGTAAATCTGCGCCCCAATCTTTAATTAGGTATTGAAATTTTTTCTTTTTATTAGGTTTGCAATTTCTTAAAATATCAATTGCTTCGGTATAACTAACTCGTTTAAAGTTGTTTTCGGTTACAAATTTTAATTTTTCAAGTAATGGCATATCACTACGTTGTGCCATTGGTTTTGCGCTTTCTTCTTTGGTTAACCTTGCGTCTAAAAATGCTAAATCGTCTTTGCAATTTTCTAAAACATATTTTAAAATTTCTTGAATAAAGTCTTCTGCCAAATCCATATTATCTGCCAAATCATTAAAAGCAACTTCAGGCTCAATCATCCAAAATTCGGCTAAATGACGTGTTGTATTTGAGTTTTCGGCTCTAAATGTTGGTCCAAATGTATACACTTTACCTAACGC